>Ga0209347_1000193_pt1 | contig 171346 bp, 164 predicted proteins | sample AutmiccommuBRH23_FD_187382 | JGI IMG/M metagenome (GOLD analysis project Ga0209347, IMG submission 187382) | Deep subsurface microbial communities from Mt. Terri, Switzerland - Autotrophic microbial communities BRH/23 (SPAdes) (version 2) | ecosystem: Environmental > Aquatic > Deep subsurface... | reverse complement strand
AGTATTGCCGAACTGATCGGAGAACAATCCCCTGAACAGCGGGAGGAAGACGATGTCCAGACAACACCTCAGTGATTTTGAGATTGGCTATGAATATGTCCGCAAGCGCTATTCGTTTTTGGCCAAACAAAGCTCCCAACATTTATGGGAACTGGGACACGCCTACCTACAGACAAGGGGGGCTAACGCCGAGCTTTCCAGAGGCATGGGATTCTATTTCCTCGAGTTAGGAATTAAAATGCGCCTTGCTGAAATTACACCGGCCCATAAAAAAGAAGACTGCGTTTAGCAGTCCGCTTTGCTTCCTTCATTGCAGGCATTCACCAACTTGTAAGATTTTCTCCTTCATGCCTCTCACTAATAAATCAATGACCTTGATTTTTATACGCTTCATAGGTATCCGGATCCTTTGCAGCGAAGTTGCTCAGCTCCCAGGTCAGTTCCTTGAATGTTCTGTCCAGGCTCTCGTATAAAAAGGCGATTTCATTGGCGCAACGCCTTGATATGCGCGGCAGTAAGGTTCTTACTCATCCTTTGGAGACTATCGTTTTTGTGTCTGAACTCTGATACTTCTACCGTATCACCTAAAACCACAGTGATCTCTTCTGTTCCGTTGGGAGTACTACCAGGTGGCCGCTGGATTTAACCCCTCTCGGAATTGGTCGTATTAATCGATAAATTTGTCTTGATAACGGGGGGCCATACTTTCAGCGTCTTCGCCATATTTTCAACAATCTTACTCGCCATCTCCCTGTATTTTTCCTTCATCTCCGGATCCGTTCTGTCTAATACGGTGAGCATTTTCAGCAGCTCATCATATGCTTTGATCATGTTATCGCGGTGAATGGTGAATTGTGCGTCGGCCGTCATGAGGGAGGATTTGCTTTCCGCGGTTTTGAGTTTTTTTTCCAGTTCGACAATTTTCCTGGCGGATGGGATCTCTTCTTTGGCCGCCTCCAGCTCCCTTTGCTTTAACGTGACTTTTTCCTGCTCGGCCGAGTATTTCGACTTGTAGTCTTTCACCTGGTTCTCCAGGCTTTTGGCCTGAGTGGTTAATTGGGCGATTTCGCTGCTTTTCAAGTTCAGATCTTTTTGGAGGTCTTCTTTCCCCTGAATGGCTTGGTCTCTGTCCTTAACGGCCTGCTGCAATTCCAATCTGGTCATGCTCTCGACATCATGCTCGGCGATAAACTCATCCCGCTCCTCTTCCGGGATCCCAAGAAGGATGAGCGCCTGGGTGTAGGTCAAATTCGCCACCGGTGGCGAATTTGAATTGCCGTCACTGTCGGGGGAAGCAAGCAGTTTCGTCCCATACTCTTCGCAGAGCTGCATCAGCTTATCGGCCGTTCGCTGGGAGTAACTGACCGATTCCTTCAACCACTTGCCCCATTCCCCATGAGGAAGCAGGTCCTTGGCCTCCTTCAGGCGACGGCCGATCTCAATGGCACCGGCTAGAAGGATTTTCCCGGTTTGGTGTCTGATCGTGTTTATTTCAGCCGCGATCACGAGCGACGTGCGATCTGTGATTAAATCATTCATAATATTACCTGTCCTTTCTGCTACTTTATTCACAGAATATGAGGCCAGGCTTATGCGTGTGACAAACCTCATTTAAACGGCCTGTCCCAGAATCGAATGCGCATTCGAATCTGGGACAGGCCTGGGCGGCGGCTGACAATAAAAAAAGTGCAGTTCGCACTTTTTTGAAACTATAGTTTTTCATCAACTACCCACGTTATAAAATGATCAACCAGTTCCAGCTTTTTCTCATCGCACAGCTTGATTCTTTGATTAATTCGAGAAAGCAGGCTGTCATTCGTGTGTCCGACAATACCCAGCAGGAAGTAATCCGGCGTGATGTCCAGGGCCTCACATATTTTAATCAATGATTCGATGCTGGGAATAGAATGATTGTATTTGATATTTACCAATTTGGCAGTGGTGAAGAGCTTCTCGAAGAACTTAATAAGCATGGTATGATTTTTGACCTTCTTTTTCTTGACAATAGCATGAAAAGCTGACTGGTCTCGAAACCGCCAAACAAATACGGCAATCCGATTCCATGTCAACATGCAGCATAGTGTTTGTGACATCTGCAGATGATCACGACAATTCATGCAGGTCCAGCCTTTACAAGTAGTATGCAAGCCCGGTACCCAGGAGCGTATTGATGCTATAATAGACAAGGTTCTGGCTAAAAAGGCGTAATAGTAAGCTTCACTTTTCTTAACATAATCAGCTTCATTTTTTTTCTGACTGTTTTGGAGATTCGCGCACAGAACAGAATATGGGGCCAGGCTCACTTGTGTAATAAACCTTATATAAACAGCCTGTCCCATAATCGTAAGCGCTTACGATTATGGGACAGGCATGGGCGTTATACGGATAACTTGTGACCTCAAAGCTCATTTGCGATATAAGCGAGTGTAGCCATAATAGATATTTCTATCTGCTGGTTAATGGACGATATCAGTTCTGAGACTTCTTTTTCAGAAGACATTGTAAGCGGAGGAATACCCAGCGGGATATCTACATACTCTCTGCGAGATTCTCTGATTGATTGATTTTCCGGCCCCTCTGAAATTGTTTTAGAGAGGAATGCACCAATAGCAAAAGTACTATTGTCATACCCGTAATGGTGAATGGATAACACCAACCGGTATTTCTTGGTGCCGTCTATATTAATAAACATCCTTCCCCAACATTTAGGCAATGATAAATTTATATAATAATTAAACTTATTAGCATAATCAATAATTTGCCTGGCGTAATAGTACGCCTGAGGTTCGTCTGGAGCACAGAAGCTGATATCAATTGTTGCCTTCAGTTTTTGCATTAAATCATTTCCGAAATGCTCCATTTGAAGTTTTATGACCTCAAAAATACTAAACATATTGCTGAGGATACGCCTGTTTTGCTGCTCTGCTGTAGCAACTCGATAATCCAACAGTTTTTTACTCAGCATATCTAATACATTATCATATCCTGTCGTGTCTTCAACGGTCTTCCAATTGAGCGCCCGTTCTATTGAAGCAATTTGATTGTAGGCAAAAACATCAATTATCGGCTGATAGATGCGATTATCGGCACTTTCCAAAGCATCTATATATTTTGTCCTGTCATCACGGTCAATTAAATCCCCATGCTGGAGATATGAATCTACAAAGCCTTCTTTTATAAAAGTTTCTGTTACACCCTTTTTCAGGTCGTACATTTTTTCAATAATACCAGTATCGATAGCTTGCTTTCTCTTTAACTGGTCAATAAAGCGCTTATATTGTTCAGGATGCTTATTCAATTCTTCGCGCCTTCTTTCCCATGAGGGAAAAATATTATCAAATTTTTCTGTCTTAACGTCATTCCATTTAGTATCAAATTCTATTGGACTCCAAATGCTTCTATTTTGCATTTTCCTCGCCTCTTTTCACGAAAGCTACAGCCTAAAAATATGCCAAATTTTATACTTGGATTGTAAGTGATTACCGAGCTGCACAACTTTTTTTGCTATTGTAACTTCATCGATATACTAACCTCCAAAATTTTCCTTATCGATACTATTATACAGCATTTTCTAATATTAACAATCAACTTTCCTCTCGGGCCAAGTTGTTGTCAAGTCCTCCATCTTTTTCCGATCCCTTAACCCAGATACACATTCCCATTATGCCATTCCAAATACTGCGGATTGGGGAGCTGTTCCCCAGTCTGCGGCAAAACAATCAACCGGCTTCCGTGGTAAGCGTAGTATTCCCGCCCGTTGCCGAAATCCTCTTTGATCCGGTGACTGACCTCAACTGTAAGATTTTTATCGATTGTTAAGTACCCTCTGTCAAATAAGGTATGAAAATCTTGTCTCAGCAACAGACCGTTATTAATCGCATGCGGACCATTCAGGAAATAGGGTTTGATGTGGGCGGCCTCCAAAATCGGCAGCGTTTTCTCTCCAGTGATCGCGCATCTTCTCTGATAAGCATCGGTTATTAATACCTTGAAAGCTCCCTGGCCGATTCTTGGCTTGATGATTTGTTCATTAAGTAAAACGGCATAGTCAGAATAATGCAGCCAATATTAGGGTCCGGATCTGATAACCGGTCTGTCTTCTTATATTTATAAATCTGGTCCTATAAAACCTTCAAGCTGTCAGCGCCGTTGGCCACGCTGAAGGCTTTCCAGGCCAGGGAAGACGGCAAAATGGAAAACTTCAGGAAGAAACCGCCACCAACAATATAGTCGTTCGGGCTGTGCAGCTTAAAGAGAAAAAGGTCTCCTTCATCCAAAGCTTTAAAGTTTATTTTGCCGCCTGGTTTCCAGAAGTTAACTTTGTCACATTTTTCTCTTTTTAAAGTTTTAAACCAGTCGTAATCAGTAATACCGACGTGCATTTTCATGATGATGCATCCTTAAAAATACTATTTGGTTTAAAGAGTTATTCGCTGCCTTCAATTTCCTTTAGGGTTCTGCCATCGGAAGTTTTCCAGTCAACGAGTCCGTTTGTGTGTCCGCCGATAACAAACGCTGCCACATATGATGGACTACAAAACAGAACATCCTCCTGCAGCACACCATTTTCATCGACCTGAGCTTTCCTTCGGCTTTCTTTAATGCCTGGCGGTATGCTCTCGGAATCAATTGACTCAATGTGGCTGCCCTTGAGCACCACAAACCCTTCGTTCGTTCTTTTGCATTCAGCTTCGATTACTTGCCCGCTTTTCTTGCTTTTGCGCTTAAAGTGAAGCAGCAGCAGATCGTTATCACCAGCCATATCCGGCTATTCGATTTTCGGTTTATTATCCGCCAATTTCTCGAACACTTTATGTTCCAGAGTTCCCATGACAATCTCGGCGTTGTCGATGAATTCTTCCAGCTCGCTCTCTTTTTCCTCCGTGATGTTTCCGGAGGTAGGGTCGTTCCCATTCTTAACAATATAGCGCTTCGCTTCGTTCGCCAGAGCACAGAAGCGGTTTTCAAGGTAGCTGATTTCCGTCGGCCCGAAGGAGTTATTTGAGGTCGTAAATACGACTGCTTCCGTCCAATAGTCCTTATCCGGATTGCGTTTGTGTTCCTGCAGGCGATAGAGGATGCCTTCGCCGTTTTTCCTCACGCCAGCCTGACCGATATATACGACGCTCTCATCGGTTTCATCAGATGTGCCAAACAAGAAGTACACACCGCTTTGTGACAGATCATCGCGTCCCTTGGATTTATCTATTTCAGTGCGCGGGATTTTATAAGCCACGCTGGTCCAGTTGGCAAGTTAAAACCCTGCATTATAGGCTGAATTTAGACATAAAATATCAACGCCACCGATAACAGTTAGATAATATTAAATGGGTCTTTAGCCAAGGTAAGTTACCATACTTTTTTTCTTAAGAGGCCGATAACTAAGATTATGACAATAACACCAGCATTCATTCAATAAGTAACACCAGTGCAGTACAAACAGAAAAAATTAATAAGTATAGGCCATCCTTAGTTGCATAATTAATCTACTCATTTTAAATTATTTGTTAACCAATGTCATCTGCATATCTGCAGATATAGTTCATTCCTTCGCTCCAAGGGTTTGCGACGTCGGGTTAATACTTTTTATATTCTCTCCGATGTCGCAAACCCTCTGTGTAGTAATCACCAACCCAAAAATCTATCTTGCAAATGCTTAATTCACTATTATTATTGAAATAATTCGGACGATCTTACGAACAAGCTATTGTGACAAGCCCGTTTATGTTTAATTAAACATTCGAAACAGTTTTGCTCTGATTAGGTATTTTCGCCCGATAAAAAGGCCTAACAACTGGGGTAATTTAGCGTGCTTTAACACTGAGTTTAAAATCTGCTTTTCTCCAATTTACTCTGTTTTACTATGATATTCGTTATACAATTTATCTCTAACCTTCGACATTCAAACTTGCCCCATACCGTAGAAGTTGTGGCTGCCTGATTATGCTTTAAACACTAGTCAGATATATAGCTAAATTATTATACGACATGTATTATACTATTCTGCATTTATGTGAAACTCCTCCATAAGTTGTACAAATAAGTACCCATTCGAATTATTAACGGTTTATACTGTTAATTACACCATGATAATAATGCCTATGTACCAGTGGTGGGGACCCCCGAGTACCCCACTCACTGTCACATAGGCATATCAATTATTCATTCGCTCCTGATTTGTCAAATATTGCTGTAACGGGTACTTGCATTTTCTCTGGTACTGGTGCACGTATATTTATAATTTTATCAAGGAGTGCCTGACTAAGTTTGAACCCGGTAAACATTGCGTAGGTCTATATGTTTTTACTACATTTTTATGGAAATTATAAAACCTCTTTTGAATTGCCGTCACTGTCGGGGGAAGCAAGCAGTTTCGTCCCATACTCTTCGCAGAGCTGCATCAGCTTGTCGGCCGTTCGCTGGGAGTAACTGACCGATTCCTTCAACCACTTGCCCCATTCCCCATGAGGAAGCAGGTCCTTGGCCTCCTTCAGGCGACGGCCGATCTCAATGGCGCCGGCTAGAAGTATTTTCCCGGTTTGGTGTCTGATCGTGTTTATTTCAGCCGCGATCACGAGCGACGTGCGATCTGTGATTAAATCATTCATAATATTACCTGTCCTTTCTGCTACTTTATTCACAGAATATGAGGCCAGGCTTATGCGTGTGACAAACCTCATTTAAACGGCCTGTCCCAGAATCGGAAGCGCTTATGATTCTGGGACAGGCATGGCCGCTATATAGATTAGTAAAAAAACAACCTCCACTCCCGTTAACGTCTTCTTGTACATGCATATTAAGAGGAAGGGGAATGTTACTTTTTTATAGGTTGGCCGCAGACTGTAACCTCCGGACAAGCAGACTCATAAGATAAACGGACAGGCTGAATTCAAGCGGCCGGTCAGCTCCGAACACAAAAAGAACTTGCCGCTTTCGCTTGGAAGTAACATTCAATGTTTGCCAAAATATGTTTATTGGTAAGATACGTCGTACTTGAATTCAATTCATGAGAATGATATAATATTGACATAATAATGGCTAAAGAGGTGAGTGGCATGAGCTGGCAAGAAAATATTATATCGAACATCAAGCCTTCAACAGCAATTCGTCATGATTATAATTCTTTTTCAAAGTTATGCCACGAAACCCAGGCTCCCGTGGTTGTGACCAAGAACGGCGAAGCCGATCTGGTGGTGATGAGCCATGAAGCCTATCAGAAGTTGATGGCTCGGCAGCGGTTAGGGCAGATGTTGTCGGAGGTTGACCTTGAAATTGCTGCAGGGATACCTATGCGGGATTTTGAGGAAACCTTTACAGAGATAAAAAAAAGGATAGAAAATGAGTAAGAAAATTGTATTATCGGAAATGGCCTATTACGATATTGACAGTATATTCTCTTACATTTCTCATGATAGTAGACAAGTTGCCGAAAAATTACGAGTACTTATCTATGAAGGTATAAGGAAGCTATCAGATTTCCCGGAGATGGGTTCGGTTATCCCTGAAGAAGACGCACCTGGTGTACAACGTGGGTACAGGCGTATTGTAGTAACCCCATACAGTATATTTTATAGAGTACTAGGGGATCGTATTGTAATTGCTAGGGTACTGCATGGAAGACAAAACTGGATGCAATCTATATTCCCTATCTATGACTAATTAGGTAATAAAGGTGTCAGGACAAAGCAGGAACTCCATTGGGGGTTCTTTTTGTTGTCCATCTTTCATTCAGAATCATCTTATCTCCACTGGAAACAGACGACCAGTTTCTTCTCAAAATGAAATGATGGAAGTCATAATCCATTTTTCATTTACGTTCATAAGATTAAGACCTACGTGAGCTTGATTAATAATAGCAACAAAATATCCGAGTGATAATAAAACAAAGGCGCACTTGCAATGTAATATGCTTGCCGCCTAAACACCTTCTTCAACAAGTTTAATCATCTTCTCTTTGCGTTTTTCTGGAATGGGAATTGCTTGAATGATTTTTGTTGCCTTTTCCCGATATATTTCATACATCACTCTGCAGTAATGTACAACCCTTTCATCGATGGCTAGTTGTTTTAAGTATTCTTGTTCTTCCTTTCCGAACCTTTGCGACCCTTTATCTTCTATCTGAGTTAACTCTTTAAACTGCACCTTTTTTACCATTAAGAATGTTTAATAGGTAGACATAAGGCAGGGTTTTTCGATTGTTCACAAAATCTTTTTTCTTTTCGAAGTCTAAATTGAGCGAAAACTACCAAATATCATTGTGTTGCGGTAATAAATGATAAACTACTCGAACCGGATAATAGACTTCCCGACAAGTTTTTTACCCCAACATTCACTGACAGTTCATAACTAGCCCCTGCAATAAACGAGGAAATGTGTTTTACAATCACTATCTTAGAACTAGTTGGATCAATAACAGGCGTAATGTCCACCTTAATCTTTGTTTGAGTTGCTGTATCTATTCGCCACATAAGAATATTATCTTGCAGTGTAGTCTCATCGACTGCTTGATTAAAAGTGATACGCCATTCTTTGTCCAGAGATATGTTTTGCTGGGCAGGGAGTGCGTTAGTGTTAGCGCTAACCTCAACTGTACATGTTGCGGTTTTGCTTCCTTCCTCAGTAGTCACTGTGATAATTGACTTCCCAGCTTTTAAGCCTATAATACTGCCAGATGAGTCTACTGTTACTATGGCAGGATCGCTCGAATCCCAAGTAAGATTTTTATTAGTAGCGTTGGTCGGTGAAATTGTGGCTACTAACGCTTCACAACCACCTATATTTATCAAAGTACTGATTTTATTTAAGGCAACTCCAGTTACCTGCGTGGCTGTAACGCCTTTTACCGCACTGGATTGTGATCCTTCACCGTTGATATTTACCGCACTTACTTTGTAGTAATATGTGGTGCTTGCTGTTAGGTTAAGATCGCTATAGCTTGCTCTCGTGCTTGTTCCTACTAAGGTATAGTTTCCTGTAGCACTAGAGGATCGATAAACCTTATAGCTTGTTGCTTCGCTTACGGCACTCCACGTTAAATCTAATTCATTTGCACTTGGGCTATTTACACCCAAGTCTTTCACACTTGCCGGCACCGCTCCACTTGTGAAATTAGAAAGTGCCTTGACAAGTTTCCATGCATCAACGGAGCCCAGACCTGTTACCATATCATAGCCTGCAGTAGCTTTATAATAGCCGTTTGAACCACTTGTTATATCATGAAATACCGACTGGCCTGTCAATGAATATAAGGCTGAATTGGCTAACCCTATTGGGGTCAACCCATTGTTCGCTCTACTCTGATCAACTAAAGTGAAGATAGCTGCCCATTCCGGGGCCGCGGCACTTGTGCCGCCATATGTATACCAATTGCCGCCGAAATAAATACTGTAGCCGGTTTTCGGATTGGAGTCGAGTGATACATCTGGGAACAGCCTCTTTCCACTAGATGACGGCAAAACAGTATGTTGCCAAGTTGGCTGGGAAAAAAGAGTACTACTGCCTCCACCACTGCCACTCCAACCACCTTCTGTGGAAATCAAACCAGTACTAGAATTTAAATTCAAAGTCGTTCCGCCTACAGAAGTAACGTATGGATCGGTTGCCGGATAACTAATTTCGTAACTGCCATTATCTCCGGAAGCTACCAGAAATGTTATCCCTTTAGCCGCACCAGCAGCAAACAAATTATTCATCGCGGTTATTTGGGACGTATCCCAATAACGCTCTTCTAGACCCCAACTATAACTAACTACGTTCGCCAGCCCATCATCTACTATTTTCGTAAACAGGTCAATTCCTGTTGTCATGGTAGAATCAGCTCCATCGTATACCATGAGTTGCGCCCCTGGTGCACTAGACAATGCACATTCGATATCCATAGTAGTCTCACCTGAACCACCCTCGTCATACGTGGGAGTTCCGTCCACAGGTATAACTTGAATTGACTTTGTTCCGGAAATCCCAAAGTGATTTAAAAAATAGCTAATATCACTTTGTTTAAAAGAATTATAAGTTGCAACGGCTAGGTTTACACCCTGTCCATTGATATTATTTGTGTATGCTGTCGTGAGATTGTATGCCTTTTGAATTTGCTGAGGCGTATAAGAAGTTGTGCTATTCGTAGTCATAGAGGTCGCTGCATCTTGCCAGGAAGATGCGGGTTTCATATGTAAATTGTTGAGACCTGCTACGCATTCAACTAATCCCGCAATCTCTTCTGGTAATTGTGGTTGCGTGCTATTAGCAAAAAATTCATTTCCATTTTCTGAATAATAACTAATACTTATATTAAAAGCCTTTTCAATTTCTTGAGCAGTACCACTTACTTGAATGGCCATGCGCCCTTGATAAGTTTTGGTAACCTTTAACCCGCTAGTCGTTAAAAAATCTACGACCTTGTTGTGTGAGTTTACTTCCGGCAGAAAGCGATCTTCCAGATCCCGGTCGCTCATAACCCGTCCTAAAACACCTTCATTACGAGCTTTATTTATTCTCTCCTTTAAATCATCTTTATTACGAAACTTAAGTGCGACAGTTATATCTAGTTGCTTATCGGGCTCAATATCACGAGTTTTTATGACTTCACTATTACTAAGTAATGGGGTAACGTTACTAGCCGTTAACGGAACAAATGACTGACTTTGGGCAGTTTCGGCGAGAGCTGGCTGAACGTTCGCGTTAATGAAAGAGAGCAACATTACTATCACTGAGCTTACTACTCTAAGTACGCTAACCTTATGCATTCAAAAGTCTCCTCCCTAAAAGTACAGATCGTCGGCTCGCTCAGAAGTATAATGACAATCAATTCTTGTCGACGAATATAATTATGTAATATCAAACTGAAATAAGGCTGAATCTTGCCTGAATGTTTACTGAAAATTATCTGAAAATTTAGGCCTCCACCTTATGTAGGAGGGCTGATTAGGCATGATATAGGTCCGTTTGTTATGATTACCCTCAGAAGTCCTATTCTTGCTCACCCAATCCGGCCAACCCCTTTCTGGACAAAAAAAACGCCCTCAATTTATTGGGCGTCTTGATCATTCTCGGGTTTCGTATTGTAATAGTTTTCTCTGTTCTCTGAAGTACGTAGGATACAGATTCAATTCAATCCTATCCTTTTTTCAAATAATCTCCAAGATAGTTCCTGTTGTGGCCCAGCAAAATTGATCAGGAAATTCCCTAGCCAAACGACTGGCTATTGGAAGTCCAGTGCAGTGGTTAGGGGCTAAAAGTTCAAAGTCAAGAGTTTTTAAATACTCAATGGTTCGTTCTTGTTGAAGCGAATTGGCTGGTCCCAAATGAGTTCCACCGATGATGGCCCTAATATTCGACTGTCCCGTGACTTGTTTAGCATGTTCGATAATGTTAACTAAACCAGAGTGAGCACAACCTAGTATAACGACTAGACCTTTTTCCGTTGTGTAAAAAAGGCTCAAATCATCACGAAACGGATCATTAATAAGCCCTTCCGCTTGAAACTGTACCAAGCGTTCATCGCCCTTTTCATAGACCGTTTGACGAGGTACTTCCCCGCTTAACCATAGATTAGGACTAATTTGCAGAGGTTCTTTATGCCAACAAAAACGTGCACCGATACTTTCCAACTGTTCCAAAATATAAGGTACACCAATATATTTTTCATTTGCACCAGCTTTCTTCGAGTAATGCCCTGCAAACAAATCCGGATGAGCATAGACAGGCACCTCACCCCTATACTTAAGTAAGCTTAGCAAACCTCCTGTATGATCATAATGACCGTGACTAAGCACAACTTTAGTTATCTTATGTAGGTCGATACCCAATACTTGAGCGTTATTGATTAAACTACCTTGTTCACCCGTGTCGAAGAGGATTAATTCTTTGCCGAAATCAAGTAACATTGCTAAACCCCATTCAGCAAATACTCCCGAAGTTACTCCAACCGTATTCTCAACTAAAATACTGATTTTTAAATTGGCCACTCTTTTTTCCCCTCTTTCAAGTTATTTTTAAGCCCATTAAAAAATAATTATCGTTAGACCCCGTAATAAGCAGCTAAGAGAATTTTGCCTCGACAAAAGCAATCAGCGCCACGAATTTCTCTGTCGTTCCAAACCCCCGTGAGATCCCAGCACAGTGGAAGTTTCTTAGCTTAGTGAGCACGGAGAATGGAATTGCGTCAATGAGTGCAAACGATAAAGCGTCTTGACAAGCGCACGAACCGTCCCCTTGACATACTACACCGCGCTTTTGCGTCAGAGACGCAAACAGCCCACAAGAAAGCTCACACCGTCGTCCTGCCCCGTGTCGACCTAAGCTAGAGGAAGTTTCTTAGCTTAGCGAGCACGGAGAGTGGAATTGCGTCAATGAGCGCAGTCGATAAGGCGTGAAGAAACTCAACGGGCTTGTCCAAGGATGGACTGATGTCGCGGTGCCACGACGATAAGCGGACGAGCTTATCGCCACACTGCAACTCATTGCGCATACTCCTGCAGTGTGGATTTGGCAATGAGCGACGCACATGCAGAAAGCCCAGAGGTTTTGAGTTTTAGCCTTAGAGACAAGTGAATAGCAATGAAACACGATAGTCTCCGGTGGAGAGTATCGCCGAAGCCGTGATCCCTAAAGGAATACTTACCGGCGTAGGATGTGCGAGTGTGCTAAGAAACTTCCTCCCTTAACTTCTCAATAAGCTCAGCAAACACTTTAGGCACAGGAACATCGAACTCCATCCATTCTCCACTGCGCGGGTGTTCAAACCCCAAATGTGCAGCATGCAACATTTGCCCCTGTAGTCCAAAACGATTTTTTTTAGGTCCATACACTGGATCCCCCAGAACTGGATGCTTAATATAAACCATATGGACACGAATCTGATGCGTTCGGCCAGTTTCTAAACGCGCTTCAAGAAGTGTAGTTTCTTTAAATCGTTCTAACACCGTATAATGCGTTACCGCAGGTTTCGAATGATGCATTACAACGGCCATCCTCTTACGGTCAGAAGGGTCTCGCCCGATTGGCGCATCAACCGTACCGGAAGGTTCTAATACTACTCCGTGTACTAATGCTCGATACTTTCGCGCCATTGTATGCGCTTTAAGTTGAGCAGCCAGCCCTTGATGAGCGATATCATTCTTGGCCACCACCAAAATCCCCGATGTATCTTTATCAATACGATGCACGATACCTGGACGTAATACCCCGTTGATGCCAGAAAGATTGTGACAGTGATATAACAAAGCATTAACCAGGGTTCCCGTCCATGCTCCTGGTGCTGGGTGTACTACCATTCCCTGACGCTTATTCACAACTAAAACATCCTCATCCTCATACAGGATATCGAGTGGGATATTTTCTGGGTCGGCCACAGACTCACGTAAAATGGGGATCTTCACTTCAATTCTATCACCCTGGCGAACCTTATAATTCGCTTTTTTTGGGGAACCGTTGACCTTTACGCACTCTTGCGCGATCAGTCCTTGAACGAAAGACCTGCTTTTACCCATAACATCAGTTACCCCAACGTCAAGACGAATTCCTTCCTCAAGTTCAAACGTTTCCTGCCCAGTTGATTGTCTAGAGCTTGGAAACAGGTTTTCCTCACTTAATACTTCTTCCTCAAACTCAATATCCTCGATAACAGGTTCATTTAACATTTTTTCCATCTATGTAACCTCATTAACTTTTCTAATTTTCCATTTACTTATCTAATTCCTTTATGTTAGAGGATGAATCAAATGAAGGGGGTGCCTCTTCGATCTTTTCTGTTTCACCTCGGAAAATTTCCCCACGATACATAAGGAGCATGAGTAACCCCACCGCTAAGACGATCATACTATCTGCAAAATTGAAAACGTAGGGCCAAATTCGGAAATCCAAATAATCTACCACACGTCCGATTGTAAGGCGGTCATACAGGTTTCCAAGTGCTCCACCGCCGATCATCCCGATCGCCAGACGTGTGAACATCTCTCTGTGCGGAATACGAAACTGGGCATAAATCACACCACCTAAGACTAAAAGCGCCGTAACAACAAAAATCCAGGTCTGACCGGCCATCAGGCCAAACGCCGCGCCTGGATTTAGAACAAAAGTCAGGTGAAATACTTTGGGGATTACTATCAGCGTTTCGCCCGGAATAAAGTTTGTTTGAATCAAGACCTTTAGTAAGCGATCAAAACTCCATATTCCGATAATTGTAAACCAAACCAGCATCCTTCTAACCCCCCTGTTTTACCCTCATCTTAACACAGGGCTTTAAATGGGGCAAACTATACATAATGGATGAGTAAACTCGTTCAACTAAAGTTCTACTCGTTGCCCACTTACACGCAGAAGTCTCTGAAAGAGATTTAAAGTTTAAGATTAAATTAAAGCAAATATTTGGTATAATATGAGAGTAAAGAAGGCATGTTTCAGGACGCTCGAGTATAATCAATTTCGACTGTTCAAGTAAAGCCTTTCGCCATCTGGTACGGAGTGCCAAAAGCTTATTTGAGAATGAGAGGAATGATTTCATGCCATTGACACAACAATCAGGTATATATTCTTATGCTGATTATCTCACTTGGCCGGAAGATGAAAGATGGGAGATTATAGACGGCATAGCTTATATGCAAGCTTCACCATCTCCTCTTCACCAAGAGATATTAGTCGGTCTTTTAGCTCAGTTTCATCATTACCTTTCAGATAAGCCCTGCAAAGTATATCCTGCGCCATTTTGTGTAAGGTTAATGAAGAATGACGGAAAGAAAAATGAAGACATCAAAAAAGTTGTTGAGCCTGATATCACCATAGTGAGTGAAAAATCTAACCTTGATGAAACAGGCTACAATGGTGCTCCGGATATGATCATTGAAATAATCTCACCATCCTCTATTAAAATGGACAGATTTATAAAGTTTAACAGTTATGAACAAGCTGGGGTTAAAGAATACTGGATTGTAGAACCCGAAGGAAAACTTGTAAGTGTATTTGTACTACAAGATGACCAACGATATGGACGACCAGAAACATATATAGAGGATGACGAGATAAAAGTATCTATTTTCCCCGATCTCATCGTAGATTTAAAGCCAGTATTTCAAGGTATTTGATGCATGCCAAAGTTACACCCCCGTCCCACGCAATGGGAAATTACGACAACATAATAAAAGAGTCTTTCGTCTTTTACTAAACGAAAGACTCTTCAACGTTTTAAAGCACGCAAAGCACATTCTTAAAACTCGAATTGTCCCCCCCAGCGACCTAAACCAGAGGAAGTTTTTTAGCCTAGTGAGCACGGAGTGAGGAAATTCGTCAATGAGCGCAGTCTCGCCACACTGCAACTCATTGCGCATACTCCTGCAGTGTGGATTTGGCATGGAGCGATGACATGCAGAAAGCCCAGAGGTTATGAGTTTTAACCTTAGCGGCAAGGGAATAGCAATGAATCACGATAGTCTCCGGTGACGTAAGTCTCCAGTGGAGACTTACGCCGAAGGCGCTGTGCCACAAACGAATACTATCGCGCCGTAGGATGAGTATCGCCGAAGCGTGATCCATTAAGGAATACATATCGGCGTAGGATGTGCGAACGCGCTAAGACACTTCCTCCCCACTTCCTCCCCACTTCCTCCCTACGTCAGCCCATGCTCTTTGCTATAATGAATCGTATTTCCCCGCCCTTCAGGTTCCCTTTCGGTTTCAAGGGTTTCAATGTATTGTACCGCCCCGATCACTTCATCCGCGTCTTCATAAACATCATTAGGGTCTGAAACATCTCGATTCGTACCTAAATCCTGAAGAGAATCTGAAGTCCCATAGCGAGCAACAGCTTGCCAAGAATCTTCACCATCAAATTCTACCCGATCAGTACCGTCATTAAAGGTCCGAGAAAATGGGCGATTCAGAAGTTCATTCTCGACCGGATCACGATGAAGAGAATGTTGCTCTTCCTTCTCCTCCTCGCGGCTACATTCTGTGCAAACAGTAGTGTAGGGCAGGGCCTCAAGTCGTTCAAACGGAATATCTTGACCGCAGTGTTCGCACTTTCCATACTCACCTTCATCAAATCGTTTTAAGGCAACGTCAATTGCTTCAATTCTGTGAATTAGACGGTCATGTTGCGCCACATCTCGAGATCGTTCATAAACCTCGGTTGCAACGTCTGCAGGATGATTGTCTATGAGAGACAATTCGCCCAATGACTCTCTCATGTCGCCATTAAAAAGATTAGTCGCAGTATTCATTACATCCGCTCTATCTTCACGAAGCGTTTTAATCAATTTAGAATAACGCGTTTGATCTTTCATACTCTTTGCCCCCTAATTTTACTTACTTAGTTCTGCAATAAATCCCCGATAATCAGCAAATTGATACAAATATTAATCTTACCACTCTATACCTCGCTTTTGCGTCATAGACGCAAGCAGCCCCCCAAGAGTCCCGCTCAACCCCCGTCGACCCAAGCTAGAGGAAGTTTCTTAGCTTAGTGAGCATGGAGAGAGGAATTGCGTCAATGAGCGCAGATAATGAAGCGTTAAGAAACGCAACGGTTCACATGCAGAACAACCCAGAGGTTTTGCGTTTTAGCGGAATTATCAAGAGAATAGCAATGAAACGTGTGCGAACGTGCTAAGACACTTCCTCCCTAAGGCTGATTAACATACTTACTAAGCTCTGCAATAAACCCTCCGATAACCGGTAAGTTTAAAATAACTATACGTTTTAACAAAAGATAAGCAAATCCTGCGAGAAGTCCCGCTCCCAATGCTGTTCCCAAACCTCGCACAAGACCAACTAAGAAATTGAACCAAAGAAGGCGTCTAGGGCGATTCAAGTATCCGATGTATTCGGCTAATCTCATCTTTTCTAAAGTCTCCGCCAATAATAAAACCTGACGTCTTAACCCTGCTAATTCTTGAACATTCACGGGATCGGCAACTTTTTGATTTGCTGAAAGTACCACACACGAATCGCTTTCTTCATCCGAACCGATCAAAATATTCACCTCACGATAAACACCAAATTTATTGTTCCCATGTCAATGAAATTTACACTGATCAACAAAGCTTTATACTAGGTAAAGCAATGTTCCTACATAAATCGAAGAATAGTTACTGATTCAATTCATTACAAACTAAAAAAAACCAAAAACTAGTTTTGGTTTTTTGATTATTGAGCTAAACGATCTTTAACAATTCCAATGGAACCCCCCTAATTTGGTATAAATCAAACCTCTAATTTAACAAAACATTTAGTTTCTGGCCATTAACCAAACCAAGTGCATTACCTTCATCCATGTCTAAATGCAAATCTAATGCGAAATCGGGGCTAACACGGATGAGAACCTTCTCTAAAACCCCACTTCGAGGACCGGGAACTGCGACACGAACATGATCCCCGTCTTTCAACGAATACTCTGCGGCATCTTGTGGGGTCATGTGAATATGACGAGCTGCAACAATCACACCATGATCCATATGAACACGCCCCTTCGGGCCTTCGACTTCAATACCCGGCATCTCCTCAAGGTTACCTAAATCCCGAACTGGAGGTTTCACACCAATATCAAACATATCCGTTCCAGTAAGCTCCAATTGAGTAGCTTCCCTTACAGGTCCCAAAACTCGAACACGCGGAATCGCACCTTTCGGTCCTATAATACTTACAGTCTCCTCACATGCAAACTGGCCAGGCTGACTCAGTTCCTTCTTGATAGTCAAAGAGTGACCCGTACCAAAAAGAGCTTCAAGATGTTCTTGGGACAGATGAATGTGTCGATTAGAAATGCCAACGGAAACTTCAAAACTTGCCACGATATCATCAACCTCGCTGTTTGATATTTGCACATGCCAACATTCCAAATTAGCAACTCTACCATGTCGTTATTATAACTCTTTCGACTCATAACGACAATTTAACAATTTCTTCACATTATTTCGAATAGGCAACCTATATCGAGCGAGAAAATATGAAATGAAATGAATTGCTCTTTTACCACAACTCTCTCGGAACAATTGCCCATGACTTAAACAGGACATAAACGTAATTGGTCGCTCTAACCTCAAACGCCTAATTTGAGGTTAGAGCGACCAATTAGTGACATGTGTCCCAGTAAAGCCAAGGTTGACCACATGACATGAATGCATGATGACTGATGCCCCTGAGCTAGGGAAGTCAGGTGCGACTCACACGCAGATAATCCTTGAATACAAGCCAAAGAACCGTCCCAGATGTACATCCTCGCAAGACTAGAGAGCACCCTAGCATTTTTGCGTCATAAACGCAAACAGCCCCCCCAAGAGCCCCCACCGCAGCTCAGCCCCCGTCGACCCAGGCTAGAGGAAGCTTCTTAGCTTCGGGAGCACGGAGAGTGGAAGCGCGTCAATGAGCGCAGACGCTAAGGCGTGAAGAAACTCATTGGGACTTGTCCTTGGATACCATAACCCTAGTACACGCTTTTGCGTCATAAACGCAAACAGCCCCCCCAAGAGCCCCCACCGCAGCTCAGCCCCCGTCGACCCAGGCTAGAGGAAGTTTCTTAGCTTAGGGAGCACGGAGAGTGGAAGCGCGTCAATGAGCGCAGACGCTAAGGCGTGAAGAAACTCATTGGGACTTGTCCTTGGATACCATAACCCTAGTACACGCTTTTGCGTCATAAACGCAAACAGCCCCCCCAAGAGCCCCCACCGCAGCTCAGCCCCCGTCGACCCAGGCTAGAGGAAGTTTCTTAGCTTAGGGAGCACGGAGAGTGGAAGCGCGTCAATGAGCGCAGACGCTAAGGCGTGAAGAAACTCAACGGTTTACATGCAGAAAGCCCAGGGGTTATGAGTTTTAGCCTTAGTGACAAGCGAATAGCGGTGGAACGTGTGCGACCGTGCTAAGACACTGACGCTCTATTCCCCCGTCATCCACACAACTTCTCCCTCTTCGAAGACTGGGATAATCGGCAGAACATTTGGAGTAGAACAATAGACAACATCACGTTCAAATCCTAAAGATATGAGCTTTTTTCCGTGAACCGAGCCGCGAATCCTATCTACAAGACAATTCTCCGAACTGCGATATAACATGCGCGCAGCCTCGCCCAAATCATTGAGGGTTACTTTTGTCCCTAACCCATCAATCAACATTCCTGCGCATAGCGTATCCGGAAGATCAAAACGTTCTTCTGTACCCGCGCAAAACACCACAATCCCTTGAAGCTTATCGCTATTTTCAAATTGTCGTAAAACAGCCAAAATAATGCTATGCATATTTAGAAAAGAAGCCATCCAGATCTTAGGAGCAGCGCTTGCATCTCGTATAGCCCGAGTACCGTTCGTCGTTGTTATAATGACTCTTTTACCCCCCACTTTTTCGGGAACATAATCAAAGGGTGAGTTGCCTAGATCAAACCCTTCAATGGTTAACGCATAACGCTCTCCACCTAATAAAGAACCTGGAAGTGTTAAGCGCCTTTCAATGGCATCCTCCGGTGAAAGCACTGGTATAATGGACTGACACCCATTGGCTAAAGCAGTTACCATGGTACTTGTTGCTCTCAATACATCAATCACAATGACTAATTTATCTTCTAGGTAGGGTAAAAGTGGTGAACCCGCATTCGGTAATACTTCAACCTGCATACTTGCGCCCCCATCTCTGGTGTATCAAAGCAATTACCCTATTTTTTGCCAAAGAGAGTTGCCTTCTACCTATAAAATATTCAACTTTCCTTCTAAAAATCCTGCAAAGTTGTGTAAAAGTTTAATATTCTTCCTTTATCGCTTTTTTGTCCACCCCTCGGACTGATATTTGAGAAGCACATCTTCCATCAAGGCCTTCTCCTGCTCTGTCAATTGGCTATAGATTAATTCGATGCCCATGATATCGCAAAATCCGGAACATATTTCCTGTTCCAACTTCTCCCTCTCAACTGGGTGCGTACTTACTTCATCCAGCGCACAGGCTTTGGCCGTAAATCCTGTCAGTAATCTTTGACGAAGCTCCTCATTTGGAAACTTTAAAAGCCTAAATAGCAGGTCTGCGTCTAAATGAAGAAGGATAGACCCGTGTTGTAACAGAATCCCTTCTCTCCGTACCTGAGCACTCCCCACAAGTTTACGACCATCGACTACTAATTCATACCAAGACGGAGCGTCAAAACAGGCGGAAGAGCTAACTTCATTTAGTCCACCGCAGGCAACCATCTCGGCGGGAACCTCCAAAGCCTTTAAACCTCTTAATAAGGCTTGGCTAATTTTCAAATAGGATTCTGTCACCGTTCCGGACACATGCGGATCATACGCGGGTGCGATGACACTATAAGTCAATTCGTATTGATGCAATACAGCCCTTCCGCCCGTTGGACGGCGAACTATCTCGACCCCTTCAGTCAAGCAGGCTTCTTCATCGACCTCTTTATGATACCTCTGGGCATACCCCAAGGAAAGAGTCGCTGGACTCCACCCATAAAATCGCAGCACGGGTTGGGGCTCTAGCGTATGGGCCATAGTTAATAAGAGGGCCTCATCAACAGCCATATTCTTTGCTCCGGAATAAACAGCATAAGGCAAATAACGCCAGGTTGTTGTCATACTCATACCCCTTCCCGCTTGTCCCTTGCTGCTCGGACATTCGCCCAGGCCTCTTCGACTTCTTCTGTGGTTAAGGCCTTGGGATAATTATAAAGTTCTTCTCCAGGAGTTTCGTTATAGTATGGGCGGTTACATCCCGTACAACCGGAGGTTAGAAATGGCTCCCCTCCCCTTCTCTCCTGGAGTTCGTCCACGGAAATCCCAAAGTCTGTTAGCTGACCGTCTCGAAATTGAAAGCAATCTGCCCGCGCCAAACCTGTCCGTATCACATCATGGGCAACCTGAATCCGCCGATAATGAGACATAATTGGTTGTTTTACTCCTTCCAAGCGTGTCCCTTTGATCGGTGTGAAAGCAAAAAGTGCCACGGTTATTCCTTTATCGTACATAGTTTGAAGGCACCTAACCATATCTTCTTCACTTTCTCCCAGCCCGACAATCAAATGTGTTGCCATGTGACCGGGAAACTTTTCAGCTGATTCACTTAGTAACTTAAAGCGTTCCGTCCATGATCCATCTTTATTTTGAGCATAGATTTCTGGAGTTGCTGCATCCAAAGCAATGCTAACATGTTCTACGCCTAGCTCAAGGAGTTCTTTGACTTCTTCAAGCGTTCGAGGACCCGCCGAAACGCAAATAGGTAGATTGGTTTTGCCTTTCACGGCTTTGACCCATTCCAAGGTATCCTCTAAAGCGACCTTGTCTTGGACGACTTGAAAGCAAATTCGTTGCAATACAGCTTGGGCACCCGGATGGGCTAGTCCCCGAAGAAACGATTCTCCCTGGAATTCTGGCCAACTGACCCGCGAAAGGAGGTCTGCACGCGCGCCACTCTCACGGGCTTGCGCACAAAAGGCACAGTTATAACGACAGCGTTCCCCGACCATAAGATAAGCGGTTGTGGGTAAGGCGTCCACTCTAATCTTGTTTAAACCTAATACTTTTGCTGTACCGATTGAACAGCGTATCCTCATAGTGCACAACACTCCTCTCCACGAATTACACGTAGTCCCAACTCACCCGCTAAACGGCGCGCCCTTGGGGTCGGCATGACAAGCCGGTTGATTCCCAAAGCGACTGCTGCCTCATCTAAAATCTGACGATATCTCCCCTTCGGTCGCATACATCCCAAAGCTAAAGATATGTCTGGAAAGCGCATTCTAGCTCCTGCTAAAAAGCGTATCACTTCTTCCACGGGAAGCGGCGGATTTTGCGCATATCGTGTCCCCGGCGTTGGAATAAAAACGTTAAAGATCAAGCCATCTAACCCTAGTTCCTCTAAAGCATCCAAAGCCTTTTCTTCTCCACCCCATTGCCCACCCCTCAAACCAAGTGTTAAATGGGGCATAACCGGTGCGACTTCTCTGAGTGCTTGGTAAACGCGACTGTAATCTTCCGGCCCTTTTTTTAACCCGTAGACCTCCTGAATGGTTTCGGAGTCGGCGACAAAGTCAAAGGAAACTACATTCGCTAAATCTTTCAACAACATAATTTCATCTCCATCCAGCAAACCGACATGAAAATTCAAGCGCACATCTTGTTTAAGCTTGTGCAGAAAATCCAGTTGCTCGGTAAATGGAACCTTCCCTTCTATTGTACACCCTCCGCTGATCAGCGCACTGCGAAAGACATAGTTTGTATTTTGGGATTCTTGGGCTTTAATTTCTGGAATACTTCGCATCCCCTTTAAGTAATGCCCTCCACAGTGCGCACAGTCAAGGGCACAGGATTGACCGGTGAGAGTAATGCTCTCAGTCAAAGCCGGAAAGTCAAAAAGTATTTCGTCCGCAAAATTCGCTTGCCGCACTTCCCAAGCCTTGTGCACTAACACGTCTAATGGTTCCATCGTTTTTCCTCACCTACTTAGAAAAAGCCGCCCTTACGAGCGGCATTTTACTTATTATGCTGGTTTTACTAAGCACCCTGTTCCTGTCCCTAGGTCTACCACTTCTATAAGAGAAGTGAAAATTCCTTGTTCTATTCTTTCCGCCAACGCAAATTTGGCTTCCGTGCCGCACCGACTTCATCAAATCGAGACACTACCGTGGTATGCGGTGCATTCTTAACGAGATCTGTTTCACTTCGTGCTTCCTCTCCAATCTGGATTAGAACCTTGGCAAATCCATCAAGAGTTTCCATACTTTCGGTTTCGGTTGGCTCAATCATCATGGCTTCCTCGACAATCATTGGGAAGTAAATTGTCGGTGGGTGATAACCATAGTCTAATAAGCGCTTGGCGATATCTAAAGTATGCACCCCCGTGGCTTTAAGGTTTTTGGGGGTAATGACAAACTCATGTTTGCACACTCGATCGAAGGGTAGGAAATAATGTTCTTTGAGAATACTCATTAAGTAGTTAGCATTCAACACTGCGTTCTCTGAGGCCGCTCTTAACCCTGCCCCACCAAGACTTCGAATATAACAATAGGCTTTAACAAGAACATTGAAGTTCGCATAAAACGAACGTACTCGACCAATGGATAAGGGCAAGTTCTCCTCCAGCGTAAAGGTCCCATCCTCACGCCGAATCACCCCAGGTTTGGGCAGGAAAGGTGCCAAAAATCCTTTGACCCCGACTGGGCCTGATCCAGGACCTCCTCCCCCGTGAGGAGTAGCGAACGTCTTGTGTAAATTCAGATGTATAACGTCAAAACCCATATCCCCCGGTCGAGTGATACCCATAATTGCATTGGTATTCGCTCCGTCGTAGTATAATAACCCTCCTGCGTCATGAATTAGCTTAGTTATTTCAATAATGTTTTCTTCAAAGAGTCCCACTGTGTTGGGATTCGTCAGCATGAGTGCGGCAACTTCGTCATTAATGACTTTTTTCAGTTCCTCCAGATCAACACCGCCACGCTCATTGGAAGGAACTACGATGATTTCAAATCCTGCCATTGCGGCGGTGGCAGGATTTGTACCATGGGCAGCATCTGGCACAATCACTTTTGTACGTTTAAGATCACCACGGTGCTGATGATAGGCTCTAATGATTAACATACCAGTCAGTTCCCCGTGAGCACCGGCGGCAGGTTGGAGAGTGAAGCCGTCCATTCCCGTCAATTCACAGAGATCTTCTTGGAGTTCCGCCATGAGTTGCAAAGCCCCTTGTGTCATGGACTCGGGCTGGTAGGGGTGTAAAGCTGTAAAGCCAGGCAGACGAGCTAGTTTCTCATTGACCTTCGGGTTATATTTCATAGTACACGACCCTAGTGGGTAAAATCCAGTGTCCAAACCATAATTCAAGGTAGAAAGACGAGTAAAGTGACGTACAACATCCACTTCAGAAAGTTCTGGGAGTTTCGATTCCTGCTGCGTAAGCAATTCTACTGGAATAAGCGTTTCTACCGGAACTTCTGGTACATCGCAAGCAGGTAAGGTAGACGCCCTTCGGCCACTAGCACTGAGTTCAAAAATAAGTGGTTCTGAAGTTATCATTGGATTTCCCCCAATCTGGCCACGAGCCGGTCAATATCTTCTTTACATTTCGTCTCGGTCACACAGAAGAGGAGGTGATGATCGAGCTCTGGGTAGAAGCGAGCAAGCTCGAGTCCCCCAATAATCTTATTTTCTAGGAGCCACGCATTGACTTTGCCCGGTTCAGCCTTCGTCACAATCACAAATTCGTGGAAGAACGGCCTTGAGAAAGCCAAACTCATCCCAGAAATTTTGCCAATCTCTCGTACGGCATAATGGGCGTTCTGCAAATTGAGATTTGCTAATTCTTTGATCCCAGTTTTCCCGAGTGCACTCAAATGCATAGTAAAAGCCAGCGCACAGAGAGCTTCATTAGAGCAAATATTGGATGTAGCTTTTTCGCGCCGAATATGTTGCTCACGTGCCTGAAGGGTCAAGACATAGCCCTTTTTCCCGTTTTTATCCATGGCTACCCCAACTATCCGCCCTGGCATACGTCGGACGAATTTATCTCGAGTAGCCAAAAAGCCTAGATAAGGACCTCCAAAATTCAGTGGGTTACCAAAGGTCTGCCCTTCGCCAACAACAATATCTGCACCACATTCTCCCGGAGACTTTAGCAGCCCCAAAGAGACGGGATTAACTGCCATAACCAGAAGAGCCCCTTTGGCATGCGCAAGCCGTGCGATTTCCTCCGCCTTTTCCACACTACCGAAGAAATTAGGATTTTGGACAACTACCCCAGCTATGTCCTCTTGTAACGCCGCTTGAAGGGCCGAAAGATCCACAACCCCATCCTGATAAGGAATTTCAACAAGCTCCACGCCCCTTGGCGACAGATAAGTATTTAGGACCTCGCGATATTCCGGATGCACAGTTTGTAGGACGAGTACTTTTTCCCGTCGCGTTGCATCACAAGTCATGAGGGCTGCTTCCGCTAGAGCCGAGGCTCCATCATACATCGAGGCATTGGCGGCATCCATCCCAGTTAACTCACAGACTAAAGTCTGATATTCGTAAATTGCTTGTAGTGTCCCTTGACTGATCTCTGGTTGGTACGGCGTATAGGCTGTATAAAATTCAGAGCGCAGCAACAATTGTTCTACAAAACTCGGGATAAAATGTTCATAAGCACCGGCTCCGAGGTAAGAACTGTACTCTTCCACCGTTCTATTTTTATTCGCTAACCCTTGGACGTGTTTGACCAATTCCTGCTCTGACATTCCCCCACGAATATTGAGTGCGCGTTTTAAACGGATTTCCTGAGGAATATCCTCAAAGAGCTCCTCAACTGACTTAGCTCCAATACGGGCTAAGAGCCGCTCCTTTTGGCTGTCCGTATTTGGTACAAAATTCATCCTAATGTTCCTCCTCAGCCAAAAACACTTCATATTCGGCAACCGTCATCATTGTTTCTAGCGGGGTTAAATCATCTGCTTCTACCTTAATTAACCAGCCTTCCCCATAGGGATCACTGTTAAGCAGATCTGGCGAATCCAAGACCAGCGTATTCACTTCAACGACTTTTCCACTGATTGAAGCCGTAATATCGGAGACTGCTTTCACAGATTCCACAGTACCATAAGATTTTCCGACTGTCACTGTCGTGCCTTCGTCGGGGAGCTCAACGAACACAACATCCCCGAGGCTTTCTTGGGCATGATTAGTAATCCCAAACGTTACGATATTTCCACTCACCCTTGCATACTCGTGTTCTTTGTTGTACTTCAATTCTACTGGATTCATGTGATCATCCTCCTAATATTTTTATTATCTTGCCCGGTGTATCGAGGCCCTAATCGAGGTACGATGTTCGAGGCTCGATGTTCGAATTGTGAATTCGATTCTGCGAATCGAAGGACGAATTGGTCTTCTAGGTATTTATCATTCTGCGAACTTTGTTCGCCTTCTATTCGTGCATCGCGCCTCGTGCCTCGCCATCGAGGTACGATGTTCGAAGCTCGATGTTCGAACTGTGAATTCGATTCTGCGAATCGAAGGATGAATTGAACTTCTAGGTATTAATCATTCTGCGAACTTTGTTCGCCTTCTATTCGTGCATCGTGCATCGTGCATCGTGCATCGTGCCTCGTGCATCGTGCATCGTGCATCGAACCTCGCTTTAGCCTCGTTTATAAAACAAAGAGGGAATAATTTTGGCTTGCACAGCTTTCTCACGAATCAGCACGTCCAGAACATCCCCTTGAACGGCCAGATCCGCGCGAATTAGCCCTAAAGCGATGTTTTTATTGAGGGTCGGAGAGAATGAGCCAGAAGTGACAAATCCAATCTCTTTACCGTCTTTTTGAAGGGGATAATGAGAGCGGGCAATCCCGCGTCCAATCATTTCGAGACCTACCAATTTACGGGGTATCCCTTGCTCTTTTTGGATTTGTAAAGCTTCCTTCCCGACAAAATCTACTTTATCAAATTTAACAAAAAACCCAATTCCTGCTTCCAGTGGAGTTATTTCCGCACCTAATTCATTGCCGTACAGAGGAAGGCGAGCCTCAAATCGTAAAGTGTCACGAGCACCCAAGCCAATTGGTTCCACACCATCCTCGGCACCGATTTCTAAAATCTTCTGCCATAGTCTCCGTCCAAAATTGGGTGAACAATAAATTTCAAACCCATCTTCTCCTGTATAACCTGTACGAGAGATTAGGCATGGTACGCTGTCAATTTTTCCATGAGTAAACGTGTAATATATTATTTTGGATAGATCAACATTTGATAAGCGTTGCAAAATTGTTTCTGCAAGAGGACCTTGCAAAGCAAGTTGCACATACTGGTCAGAAACATTATCGACACTCACCTCAAAGTTTTTAATTTGCTCAAGCATCCAAGCATAATCCTTATCTGTGTTAGATGCATTAACGACGATAAAGAAGTGTTCTAAATCATAGCGATAAACGAGCAAATCATCGACAATTCCGCCGGTAGGGTAACACATGGGAGAATAAAGAATTTTTCCATCCTGAAGAAGACTTGCGTCATTGGTAATTAACATCTGGACATAGGCCAGCGCATCTTTCCCTCGAACTTCAATTTCTCCCATATGTGAAGTATCAAAAAGCCCTGCTTTTTTCCGCACTGCATGGTGTTCTTCAATCACACCAGCATATTGAACCGGCATCTCCCAGCCACCAAAGTCAATTAATTTAGCCTTTGCCGCCTGATGTTCTTCATATAGCGGAGTTCGTTTTGTTCCAACCATTTTGGCACCTCCTAAAGTTTTGTCACCCAGATAATTTTTAAAGGAACACAAAAAAGGACAAAGAAATGCACCATCGCACTTCTCTGTCCTTTAACCTGAGAGATTCGCCGTCTCGGCATCCCCTTTGGTGTTCTCTGTTACAAGAAACTCTCCAGAGTCCCGTCTACTAGCGGTACTTTCTGCCTGAGAGTTTCTTCCCTGAAAAGCGATTCAGGGATTTTCTCCTTCGGCGTCTGGTTTTCCAGATCTCTCCCGCCAGTATCATTCGGTAATAAATATTTATTATTATTTATATAATATGCTTTTTTCTGTGTTTAGTCTACTGTTATTTAATTGCTAAATTTTAAAAGTACTAAATTGCATAGATTACTTAAAATTTTGGATTCCTAGGCAAAGTTTTTTACCACTGCACTGCAACGAGGGCAAATCGTGGGATGTTCTTGATTCTTTCCAACATCTTCATGAAACATCCAGCAACGTTCGCACTTTTCCCCTTTAGCAGGTTGCACAATAATGCCTAAACCTTCGTGACCTTCCGCTTGTTGCACGCCTTCTGGCCTTTCTTCGCTGGGTTCATGCACGGTTAAGTCCGAGACAATAAAGATTTCTGCGAGATTAGGAACCTGTTGTAAGAACTCATACTGAACTTCCGTTGGATAAAGGTCAACGTGAGCGGTTAACGGATGATTAATCAATTTCTCCTGACGCGCCTTTTCCAATACTTTAGCAACATCCGTCCGTAACTCTAAAATCTGATCCCATTGATCAGCAATTTTCTCGTCCATCCATTCGGGGTTCACTTTCGGCATTTCTGCCATTTGAACATTCTCTTGCGTTTTATCTCCAGGGATATATGGCCAGATCTCTTCAGTCATAAACGTCAAGATCGGTGCTAGGAGACGAACCAAGGCATCTAGGACTTCGTACAAAACCGTTTGAGCAGAACGGCGGAGAAGGGATGTTTTCCCTTCCACATAAAGTCGGTCTTTGACAATATCCAGATAAATGGCACTCAACTCGACAGTACAAAAGTTATGAATTGTGTGGTAAACCCAGTGGAATTCATAAGTCTCGTACCCCAAAAGCACTCGTTCAACTACTTTTGAGAGTTTAAGTAAGGCCCACCGATCGATTTCCTGAAGCTCCGGATAAGCTACTTTATCCTTCACTGGATCGAAATCATTGAGGTTACTCAGCAGGAAGCGCAGGGTGTTGCGTATCTTCCGATAGGCTTCGGACATTTGCTTCATAATGCGCGGGGAAGCGGCAACGTCATTCTTATAATCCACCGAGCTAACCCAAAGGCGTAAAATATCGGCCCCCAGTTCTTGAACAACCTTGAGCGGATCGACCCCATTACCAAGCGATTTGGACATCTTACGCCCTTGCTCATCAACGACGAAGCCGTGGGTCAGTACATTACGGTAAGGAGCTTGACCAAACGCTGCCACCGACGTCGACAAAGAAGAATTGAACCACCCTCTGTGCTGATCAGACCCTTCTAAATAGAGATCTGCGGGCCAAGACAAGTTACCCCGTTGCTTCAATACGCCAGCGTGGCTCGTGCCAGAATCAAACCAAACATCCATGATATCTGTCTCTTTGCGGAATTTTGTCCCGCCACAAGAACACGTAATCCCCTCCGGCAACAGTTCCTCAGCAGAATGGGCAAACCAGGCATCTGAACCTTCTTGAAGAAAGGCTTCCTGTACCTTAGCAATCGTTTGGTTATTCACCAGTACTTTTCCACAATCTTCACAGTAAAAAATCGGAATCGGGACCCCCCAGGTCCTTTGACGGGAAATACACCAGTCTCCCCGATCGGCAATCATGTTAAAGATCCGGTCTCTTCCCCAAGCAGGAATCCAACGAACCTTCTCTATCTCCTCCAAGACAGCCTGACGAAAGCCATTAATGGATGCAAACCATTGTTCTGTAGCTCGGTAAATGATCGGACTCTTACAACGCCAGCAATGAGGGTAACTATGTTCGATCGTTTCCTCTAGCACGAGATTCCCGCTTTTATTTAGGTCCTCTATGATCACAGGGTTTGCTTTTCCAGTTTTCAGGCCTGCGTACGCCCCACCCTCAGACGTGAATTTCCCTTGATAGTCAACTGGGCAAAGCACGCTTAACCCATATTTCTTTCCGACTAGAAAGTCATCTTCCCCATGACCGGGTGCCGTATGAACACATCCGGTACCTGCTTCTAAAGTCACATGTTCTCCGCAGATCATCATAGAGTCACGCTCCACTAGGGGATTTGTGCAAATTACGCCTTCAAGTTCCTTACCCGAAAGAGTCTTTTCAACCGGAAGCTCCAGTTTCCAAAGTGAGCGCAAAGATTCAAGCATTCCCTCCGCGACAACCCAATGTTCTTGTTGGGCAGCCACAACAACATACGTTAACTCAGGGTGAACGCTAATCGCCAGGTTAGCCGGAAGAGTCCAAGGCGTTGTCGTCCAAATCACCACAAATGTGTTCTCTTTTGAAAGCACATTCAACCCATTCCGCACCGCAAATTTGACATAAATAGCCGAAGCCGGTTTATCCGCATATTCAATTTCTGCCTCAGCAAGTGCCGTTTCACAGGAAGGGCACCAATAGACAGGCTTTAACCCTTTATAAATATACCCTTTATTGGTCATATCCCCAAAAACCCCAATCTGAGCTGCCTCATACTCTTTCTGCAAGGTCAGATAGGGATGGTCCCAATCTCCGCGAACTCCAAGGCGCTTAAACTGCTCGCGTTGTATACCAACATATTTCTCGGCATAGTCTTTACATTTCTTACGAAATTCCAGCGTAGACACAGCATGACGGTTAACGCCTAATTTCTTGATCACTTGTATTTCTATGGGAAGCCCATGGGTGTCCCATCCCGGAACATATGGCGCATCAAAACCCATCATGGTCTTATATTTGACCACAACATCTTTCAACACCTTATTGATTGCATGCCCGAGGTGAATATCCCCGTTAGCATACGGCGGGCCATCATGAAGAATAAATTTTGGTCGTCCAGCTCGTGCATTTTGAACCTTATTGTAAATATTATCTTCTTCCCAGGTTTTGAGAATTTCCGGTTCCTTACGGGGAAGATTCCCACGCATTGGAAAATCGGTTTCAGGTAAGTTGAGAGTATTGCGATAGTCCATTGACATTTCCTCCTTAATAATTAAGAAAACGAGAAATATCGACCCTCCTAAAAAGGGACGAGATCACTCGCATTACCACCCTTGTCGCTATATAAAGCCACTTGGAAGTCTTTTAACGGAGACAAGCCGAAAGAACTTACTCAGATTTCAGCTCTTCACTCCAAGGGGATTTTCTTCCGTCTCGCCTCACGGGCTTACACCGTTCCCGCTCGCTGTTGAGGTTACCTGACAGAGACTGTCCTTATCAACGTGTTCAAACAATTACTTTTTATCGCTTGGTTTTTCCTTCAGAAGAATTTTCCGCAAAATGGTGACAAGTTTTGCTTGACCTTCCGATTCAATAGGATCCACCATCCACAGACATATAAAGGAAATTTTTTGACTCTTCCATTCCTGAACGAAGGGATGCATCTGTTCCTTAGATAAGTATAAATGCGTCGAATCCTGAGAGGGCGTCAAACTGACGACCACTCCTCGTTGCTCAATTTCGTCCATGGCCTGAAACGCACGATCGAGTAAATCATCACTCCCAGTCATCAAAACATCCCCGGGGCGAAAACTTTGGCTCGCTTCGGCGTGCCCTACACTCAATATTTTTATATCTGTTTGATCTGCTTGCAAATCGTTAATGGAAGGTAAGAGCTGGACTTCATGTCCCCCAACTTTCCCAACAAAGGACTGATTCTCATCCTGATGCAACCCAAACCCTTGAATGAGAAAGTCGAGAGATAGCTCACTTATTAATATATTATTCATCGATGCCAATCCTTCTCCTTCAAAGTTGTATAATTAATATTTTATCACGAAACAAGGCTTATTCGCAACCTTATAGACCCTGAGCATATTAAGCAATGTCATTATTTCGGTCCTGCAACTTTTCTAAATCTAGATGGGCAAGTAGAAAAGACTTGAGTTGAGTTCGTAATAGATCCCTCTTCCGCGAAAGGCCCTCTATTTCTTCTCTAATGTCTTTCAGTATTACCTGTGTTTCAGACACTTTGCTTAATTTATCTTGTTCAGCTTCCCTCAGTAGGAGAGCGGCCTCATGGCGTGCTGTTTTCTTAACCTCTTCAGCAGTTTGCTGAGCCAAAACTAGGGTCTGTTGTAAAGTATTCTCAATTTGGCGATAGTGGCTAATCTCTGTTTCCAACCCTTTAGTCTTTTCGCGCAGCTCGAAATTCTCAGTATACGTGGCTTCAAATTCCTGACTTACTGTTTCGAGATACTTTTCTACTTCTCCGCATTGATAACCCCGAAGCCCTTTGCTGAATGTTTTATTTCGTATATCAAGAGGAGTCATATTCACCTTTAATCCCCCCTAATGACGTTGTGACCGGAAAAGCACGATTTGCCAAGCTGTCCGATCCTTGCGAGTCTGGGTACATTTCAAAACCTTTATCCGTCCCTGCCCCCTGCAAGAGATCATATCGTCAGGTTGTACTTTTATATCCACTTTGTTCATCACTAAGCCATCTCTTCTCAACTTACCTTGGGTAATCCATTCCTGCGCTACTGACCTTGAAACCCCAAAGGCATTGGCGACCACCGCATCTAAGCGTGAAGAATTTACTGTGATTTGTCGTTCCTCCCCTGTAGAAGGGAGTACATCCGGTTTGTCCCGAAAAAGCGAGACTATAATTTTCTCTCGCCCAGCCTGAGTCCAATGATCTAATATAAATGGGGCAATTTCTGCTGTAGTCGCGATATATTGACCTTTCTGACCAGCTTGAATATCTCCGAGGACATCTCTTCTAAAGCCCAACCCCATGAGGGATCCCAAGATCTGGCGATGTTCAAGTTGCGCACGAGGGTTTGCTGGGCGCACCCAAAGTAGCGAGATGTTTGCATCTGTGGAATGCAAGGTTTCACCCCAAGGGGCAATAATAATTCGAACACGCTCTGCTTCCGGGAACCCTCCCTCCGCCATAAGTGCAAGGTGTTCCTTGCGCAGAAGAGCTTCAGCCCACTCCCGCATGGCAAAGCTTAAAAAAGTCGTTACTTGCACAGACTCTTCATTTAGAACTATATCTACCAGGTCTAAAATATGTGCTGCTTCCAACCGTAATTCTTTTCCACTCCAAAATCCGAGTCCGCTTCGATCTGTCGAATGTTTCATGCTAAAAGACAAGAAGTAAAAGCCGCTCGCACAACCAACCAATCAATTTTAGCGCGATAATTGCTAAGATCGGTGAAAAATCTACCGCCATTGCAGAACCACCAATTTGAAAACGTTTAAAGGGCTTAAGGAAGGGGTCTGTCACATCATAAAGAAGAGTAATCATTTGATTGGCCTTCAATTGGGGGATATAGGAAAGAAACGTTCTTATCACAATCGCGAAAATAAGAATTGTGATCACTTTATCAATAACTTGAATGATTTGAAAGATCAACATAGAATCCCTCCCTATTTCTGCCAGAATAACCCTTTGTCTTTAAGTTCGTCGCGCATCTCTCCAGAAATATCGACATTAGTAGGCACAAACAAGAAAATTCCATTCCCAACTTTTTGCATGTTGCCATTTAACGCATAGGTAGTCCCACTAATAAAATCTACAATACGTTTGGCTAACATTTTTTCAGCGTTTTCGAGATTAACAATAACTGGTCGGCGAGATTTCAGCTGATCAGCAATGTTTTGGGCTTCTTCGAAAGAACTCGGTTCCATTACCACTACACGCATTTGTTTTTGAGAATGAATACTGACGACCTGGGCATTTTTACGACCGGAGCGCACCTCTTCTTGGGCGTTTTTTTCTCTTTCATTTTCTTCGAAGATGTCTTCTTCTGGTTCCTCATCAGAAAATCCCATAATCCCGATCACTTTGTCAATTAATTTCGCCATTAATCTATCTTCCTCTCTTTCTAAGTTCACTATCCACGCTCTTAAAGAAAACTCTGCTGGAGTTAAACGTTATTAATCTCGAACATCCTGTTCGAATCATGGCGCAATCGACACTAGACACATCCTGTGTCGTCGCCTTAGTTGCACTTACACTTTCTGCCTGGTGCCGAAAATCTGACGTCCAACTCGGACAAGAGTTGCCCCTTCTTCAATAGCCAATTCAAAATCTCCACTCATCCCCATTGAAAGCTCACGCAAATCTACTCCTGACCGCTTTGTGGATTGCAAAGTATCCCTTAGGACCCTTAGTTGACGAAAAAATTCTTGTGTTTCCGTCGCACTGGCATCGAATGCCCCGATGGTCATTAATCCTTGAACTTGGACATGGGGATAATCCCCAATGGAATTTAAAAAGTCGGGCACTTCTTCTGGGCTTAGTCCTGCCTTGGCAGGGTCCCTGGCGATATTGACTTGAACAAGTGTTCTCCAGATAGTATCAATTCGTTCCCCATGTGTGTTAAGGGTCTCTAATAACGAAAACCGATCAAGTGAATGAATCATAAAAACAGATTGATCTAAGTACTTCACTTTGTTAGTCTGGAGACTTCCCACTAGGTGCCATTCGCAATCGTTCTTAAGAGAAGGAGCTTTCTCCAACCATTCTTGAACACGATTTTCTGCAAATCTACGTTGTCCTGCGCGATAAGCCTCCTCCAAAGCTGAAACTGGCCGGGTCTTAGATACGGCCAATAATCGAATAGTTCTCGGGTCCCGATTACTTCGAGCTATAGCTAGGTCTATCCGTTTTCGAACCTCGACTAAGCTTTGCTCAATACCCTTATTTGTCAACATCAAAATATCCCCTTCGCAATAAATTCTACGCCCCTTCGTCGTTTCCTGCTTATAAAGCCCAAACCTAAATATTTTTTACATCGGCTACTAACCCTTCTAGTCCGTTACGGGGCGTAATCACGATGGGGATACCACTCGTCAGATTTTCAATACAGGCCTGACTGTCATCTTGGTCAAGGATTTTAACCTTCTTAAAATGCACAACTCCTTCACTCCAAAGAAAGACTCCGAGTTCCTCCCCCTGCGTCCACAGTGAGCTCTTGGGAACGATTACCCCACTTGTCGGAGATTGGTAGATCCAGGTCACCTCTTGACGCCTTTTGGTTGCTGATCCATCGATATAATAAGGGAACGAAATGATAATTCCCGTAGGTTTCTCTGATTTACGCAAAATTTTCGCACTGACTGTTTGCCCTCCAACAGATAGACGTATCGTCTTTCCGACAGTGAGCCCCTCGATACTAGTAAGTTCAAGGAATGCCTGAGTCGGAATAAGGTTATTCACTATTTTACCCACAAATTCCCCCACTTGAACGTTAGCTCCTGTAATTCTAACGTTAGCTGTCTGAGCCAATAATCTATTTAAATCCATTGAAGTTAAGTTATCAATAGTTATGATAGTTTCTAAGCCATCGGTTTGGCGAAAAAACAGCCCGCCCGTTGTTGCTTGAATCGTTTGTTTCTGAGTGTTATCCCGTATAGTTCCAGGGACAGATCCTTCGGGTTGAAGGATTGCCACACCCTCCCCACGTCTGAAGCGCTGACCATCTTCGCCTATAAATTGAATACTACCAGAGAACGGAGCGGATATTGGTAGTTCCTGATTAGCAAACGTTGCCGTAACTTTACGTTCATGAGTAATTGTTCCAGTTTGAGCCAGCGTAAATTTTATAGTTCCAGGAGTAAAATTAGAGCGATAGACCCACAAGCTTCCTCCGACTAGAGCGATAAACAGAATACCCCAAAGCCTATACATTAGCTTATTTCTTTTTTCCCCCAGTTCGTAGTTCGATGTTCGTGGTTCGTAGTTCGACATTCGGCTCACATCCTCCAGTTCGCGGTTCGATATTCGTGGTTCGTGGTTCGCATTCGGACCACCAGTTAGAGTTAGAGTTAGTGATTAGTGGTCCCGAACCTTTAACTACGATATTCGTGGTTCGAACCACGAACTACGAACCACAAACCACGATTACGCTCGTGGCAAATCACACGTAAAGACAGTCCCCACCCCAAGCTGAGAAGTAACACTAATTTGACCGCCAATGTCTTCCAGCATGTGTTTTACGATACTAAGTCCTAGCCCCGTTCCCCCTTGTTCTCGCGAACGAGCCTTATCCACTCGATAGAAACGCTCGAAAATTCGTGGCAACATCTCTTCTGGGATTCCGCAGCCAGTATCTCCGAATTCCAAGTGAATGTGTTCCTTACTTACATATGCATGCAGCCAAACACGCCCCTCTGTTGTAAATTTGACCGCATTCTCTAAAAGGTTTAGAAGAAGTTGACTCAGCAGGTTTTCTCCTATTAACATCGATGGCAAATTTTCTGGGATATCCACCTCTACGATAATTCCTTTGGCCTGTGCAAAACTTAGAATTACTGGTTTGATTGTTTCATAAGCCTTCTGAACGTAACTCACTTTACCAGAACTCACTCCAATGCGATTATCCCGTCCCTCAAAATGAGCTAAAGTAAGCAGGTCTTCGATTAGACGTTGCAAGCGCAAGGTTTCTGCCTGGATAATCTTCAAAAATCTATCACGTAAGGAGGGGTCTGCAGCCGCTCCATCCAAAAGTGTCTCGACAAACCCTTTTATTGAAGTCAATGGAGTTCTTAACTCATGAGAAACATTGGCGACAAATTCTGTCCTCATTTGTACAAGCCGCCGAAGTTCAGTAACATCATGAATGACGATGACTGCGCCTCTTACTTGACCCTGCCCACTTAAAATTGGGTTAATCTGGCTTTGAACCGTCCTTTGGGCAATATGAGTTTCCCGTGTAGCTGAAAGAAGCTGTCCTAAAAGCACCCTGCGGACTAAATGCTCTAATTCCGAGTCATAAGTCAGCTCCAATAGATATTTCAGTTCTTTATTCATTCCCTGACGTTCAAAAATCCTCTCAGCTGCAGCATTTACTAAAACAACTCGACCCACGTGATCCACTGCCACTACGCCTTCTTGCATTCCCGCCAAAATAGTTTCCATCTTGTAAGCTTCCTGTGTTCCATTTTGAACAATCATTTCTACGTGACGGGAAAGGCTATTTAATTCCGTAGTAAATTGACCAAGCTCATCGGTCGAATCTGATAATTGAATATGCTCAAAATCTCCCCTGGCAATCCTTCGAGTCGCGAAGTGAAGTTTCTCCATCCGCCGAGATAATTGGTTGGTATAGAAATAAACAACCCCTGCAGGAAGACATACAGCTAAAAAAATTACTCCGTAATCAATTTTTTGCTGGTCAGAGGCCATTCTCACGCTCTCTCCCACCCAAAATAAAAGAAGTGAAAGACCCGTCATTACAACAAAAAGTCCAGTTAATCGCCATTTTATACTTATCATCGTACTATCCTTTAAAGCGGTAGCCAATTCCGCGGAGTGTCTCAATATATTCGGGGTTGGAAGGATCTCTTTCCACTTTTAGACGCAAGTGACGTACATGAACATCAACCGTTCGAGTATCCCCATCATATTCATACCCCCAAATTCGTTCCAACAACTCATCCCGTGAATATACCTTCCCCGGGTGAGCAACTAAAACGCGTAAAAGTTCGAATTCCTTTGGTGTTAACTCAGTTTCCTCTCCCCGCACGTGAACGCGAAACCCAGTTACGTCAACCCGCAACTCCCCATGAATAATAATTTGAGTATCCGCCTCTTCTAGTGAATTCAAGCGACGCAAACGAGCTTTAATTCGTGCTAACAATTCACGCGGACTAAACGGTTTGGACATATAATCGTCTGCCCCGAGCTCCAGACCTAAAACTTTATCAAACTCCTCACCCTTAGCGGTTAACATAATGATGGGGATTTGCTGGAATTTCGGATTAGACCGAAGCTTCCGACAAACCTCTAAGCCATCCATTCCCGGTAGCATCAGATCAAGCACAAGGAGGTCGGGTTTTTCATTAGCCACATGCTTTAATGCTTCCTGTCCATCTTTCGCGACCCTTACAAGGTACCCTTCCTTTTCCAAATTAAATCTGAGAAGTTCTTGAATTGGTTCCTCGTCATCGACTACTAATATTGTTGCCACCTAACCACCCCCTTATCGATATTCGTGGTTCGATGTTCGTGGTTCGAACCCTGAACTACTAACTACGAACCGAACCCCCGAATCGATGTTCGATTTTCGTTGTTCGGCATTCGAACCACGAACTACTAACTACGAACCACGAGACGGATCCACCCTGCCATCCGTCCCGTACGAGCTCCATCCCTTCGATGAGAAAAGAACCATCCAGGATTATCTGCAGTACAGGTCGCCACCACGTCGATATTTTCCGGTAGAACACCTTTTTGCAAAAGTGTGGTCCTGTTAGCCTCCCATAAATCCAGAAGATAATGTTTATCATCTTGTCTAGATAGAAACTGTGTCTCGTCAAAATTTTCACGAAACTGTTCGGCTACTCCTTCATCCACATAATAACAACATGGGCCAATACTTGGTCCGATCGCCACCCAGGCATTTTCAGATCGTCCTCCAGCTTTTTCTAAACACTCCAAGACTTTCTCTCCCATTTTATGGGCTGTTCCCTTCCAACCAGCGTGTGCAATTCCTACTGCCTGAATATCTGGAAAATAGAAGAAAAGAGGGACACAATCCGCAAAAAAAGCCATTAATCCAACGTCACTCTGAGTCACTAATCCGTCAACAGCTGGGATTGTCGTCTCCAATTCACGAATCCCGCGGCCCCCGTCTTCCTCACCCACCCATAACACATTTGTACCGTGAACCTGTTCGCCCACAGCTACCCTCGACCAAGGAACTTCCCATTGATCTAACCAACGCTCTCGGTTTTCCAAAACCGCAGTGGGATCATCGCCCACATGAAGCCCTAAATTAAACGTATCATAAGGAACTTGGCTTACTCCCCCAACCCGAGTCGAGAACCCCAAATCAACCCCTTGAGCTTGCCATTTTGGAAGGGTTAAATAGTTTATACTTCCTCTTTTTTGCCATTCCCAGCTCATTCCTCAAACTCCTTTGATTTCCTTTAAATATACCATTTAATGTTCCAGAGAACAAACCTGCCATTGGTCCTAGTAGGAGCACAAAATATCCTGCTCCTATCCATGATAAATAACGCATAGGGGCACGATGCTTCGTGCCCCTACCAATTTTCATTGTGTCCTTACCTATTAACAGCGATCATCGGCGATCATCATGGTCTATATTAAATTCTGGCAGATCATTGGCATCAACTAAGATGACGTCAACTCCAATTTTCTTGACACGATCCCAAGGCACAATATAATCCTCTGACTTGCCACTGCCAAAAAGTCCCCAACTCCGCGAGGGCCCTGGCACAATAATCCCTTTGACGACCCCCCGTTCAAGATCCAAATCAAGATCTTTAATTGCCCCTAACCTTCGTCCATCCTTAACATTAACAACATCCAATAATCGTAAATCCGAGATTCGCATTGTTAGACCACCCCCTAATCGAGGCTCGATGCACGAGGTCCGAAATCCGAAGTCCGAATATCGTACATCTTACATCGCGCTTCGCGCCTTATGTAATCTTATGAGGGAAGGTCTCAAAATAGCCCTGATCGAGCCTTGTGATCCGAAGTTCGACGGTCGCGCTAATGTCATCATACGAGGGAGAGACCTAAAATGGCCGTCAGTTCTAACATATTTACTCGTAGAATACAGTTTTGAATATCATGCCTCGTGTCCTAATCGAGTTTTGTGAACTCGGAGTTCGAATCGCGTTTAGTCCCTCTCGTTTCGCGCCTCGGACTTCGGACATCGGACCTCGGACATCGTCCTCATACGTACTTGCGCATATGTTGCATGGCGGCTTTCTCAAGACGGGATACCTGCGCCTGAGAGATTCCAATCTCATCTGCAACCTCCATTTGAGTCTTGCCATTGAAGAACCTCAAAGACAAAATGAGCTTTTCCCGTTCACTGAGGCGTCGTAATGCTTCCCGTACGGCTAGCCCTTCAATCCAACCAGTGTCAGATTGCTTATCATCACCTATTTGATCCATTACAAAGATAGGGTCTCCTCCATCATGATAGATGGGTTCAAACAATGAAATAGGTTCTTGAATAGCATCTAAGGCAAAAATAACTTCTTCTCGCGGTAGAGAAAGCTTACTGGCTATCTCAGTTACAGTTGGTTCACGTGAGCATTCACAGACTAATTGGTCTCTCACCTGGAGCGCCTTGTAAGCGATATCCCGCAGGGACCTGCTCACCCGTATCGGATTGTTGTCGCGCAGATAACGACGAATTTCCCCAATGATCATGGGGACTGCATAAGTAGAAAACTTAACGTTTTGTCCAAGATCAAAATTGTCGATTGCTTTCATCAAGCCAATACAACCGACCTGAAAAAGGTCATCCACATACTCTCCCCGATTGGTAAACCGCTGAATCACGCTGAGAACAAGACGGAGATTTCCATGGATTAGTTTTTCCCGAGCACTGCGATCACCTGCTTGGTAAATTACAAACAACTCTTTCATTTTAACACTGGATAAAACAGGCAACTTCGAGGTGTTCACTCCACAAATCTCAACTTTATTCAATGCCAAATTCCAAGCACCTCCCCAGCCAACAATTCTGTTGGGAAGTATGCCCTAACAAAGTTTAGGTTATTCCAATCGACAAAATTCTTTCCGTAATCTGCGAATAATCCTTTTCTCGAGACGAGAAATATAAGACTGCGAGATCCCCAGTCGATCAGCGACTTCTTTTTGTGTTTTCTCAACGCCGTTATCCAACCCAAACCTTAGTTCCATAATCGTCTTTTCTCTATTCGTTAGCCTCCCCATTGCTAAATGCAACAACTGCCGGTCTACCTGTTCTTCAATTGGCTTTGAGATTAAATCGTTATCCGTACCCAAAACATCGGATAAGAGTAATTCGTTTCCATCCCAGTCAATGTTTAGTGGTTCATCAAACGATACTTCTGAGCGAGTCTTATTGTTTCGTCTAAGATACATCAAAATTTCATTTTCAATACACCTAGAAGCATATGTTGCCAATTTTATTTTCTTCTGGGGGTCAAAAGTATTGACCGCTTTAATCAAGCCAATTGTTCCGATAGAAACAAGATCTTCAATCCCTATACCAGTATTTTCGAATTTCCGGGCAATATACACTACTAGCCGTAAGTTGCGTTCGATTAATATATCCCGAATGGAATGGTCTCCTAATTCCAATCGTTCCAAAAGGACCCCTTCTTCATCCGAATTGAGTGGTGGCGGAAGGGCTTCACTACTTCCAACATAATAAATTCCACTTACTCCACAGATTCTCTGAAGAAGCACGAACCATAGGCGTCTGACCTTATCTTGAACACTCCTCCACCACATTATCTATCTCCACCTTTCTGCACATGTTCGGGGTGTATTAAAGCTTGATATTCACCCTCTGCACTTAACACTTGCTTGACGAGTGCCACGGTTGCCTTGATCTGACGAGGTCCCTTTTTGTCAATACACGTCACGCGCTCAGGCCTTATCCCCAGTAGCCAGCTCTGACGGTCAATTGCTTGAAAAGGAATGAAAACAAGGTGTTTTACTAAAATGGGATTGACCTTCCATAATAACGGCCAAGGATCTTCGTAGTCTTTCCAAGGGATATTTAAAAAGGATCGAATATTCTCTGGCAAAGAAGCCGCGGCTACCTCCTCTTCTAGAAGAATAACCGGGAGTCCATTCAACGGATCTCGCAAATGGTTCCCAGTGTCCAGCATTGCTTTGATGCAAACAGCCCCGCGTTTTTCGCCGCCGAAATCAATTTCTAAATCATAAATAATTTGCTCCAACACTGAGTTTCTTTCCTGCCATCGCAGCCATTGTCGCTGTAAAATCCACCACATAAATGCACCTAACGGAAGGACCCAAAGATTTTTAAGAGCCAGTAAAAAGAGGCCACCACCTAATCCGTTATCAAATTGCACCCACCCCCATGAGGCATACACAAATCCACCGAGTCCTGCCGAAAGAAGCCAGAACCCAACCATTGCCTTTAAAAAGATGTTCAATCTCCGTGTCTGAAAAGTAGCTCTAACCATAAGAAACGGAATAACCCATTTGATTATCGTGGTCCACGGAGAAGTGTAATAACAGGCTAAGACCACCGGAATTTCACCCAGTAGGACTCCGGCCAAGATTCGGTTGGGCCGGATAGGAAGGTGAATGAGTCTGCTAGTAAGAGTAAGAATAAGGGCGTCCATCCCTCCGTTAATGAGAATGTCCAGATCGAGATAAGTCTCTACTACGCCCATCTAGTGCACCCTTTCCATACTCTTCTCTCAAGATTATATCTAAAGACAGTAGTAAAAACTGTCGCTTTCCGTGCGTTGGAATGGAATTTTTTAGGAGAATCAATGTCAATGCGTGTATGGATCTTTCAATGTACCCTATATGTCGACAGAATGTGCCGGGTTATGGTAGAGCAAGCTTAGCTATGAGCATATACGAGCAAATAAAAAACCTGCCTAGAATAGACAGTATTCTAGGCAGGTAGACGTTCACTTTGAGACTATAAGCGAATCACTGGTGTTATTCACTTGGAAAATGGGTTCATACGAATACGTATGATCAGATCGATTAATTCATCCAATAGATCGGGAGTAATTCCGGCCATTTGGGCTTTTTGAAGAGTATGCAGATAAGACAGGTTTTCTTTTTTTTTGAAAAGATGTTGGAAGTCATTTGCGCTTTTATAAGGTGCCTGAATAACTGGGTCGGATTCATCAGTAAAAAGGCAAGATAAGGGAACGTCGAGGGCTTTAGCTAATCGACAAACAGTGTCCATTCCAGTTGATTGCCGTTTGCCGGTTTCAAGCTGACTTATGAGACTGCGGGCTACTCCTGATCGTACAATTAAATGAACGGGCTTTTTTTTCCGGTATAATAAAAAGAGTCTCCCGCCAAGCGGAAGACTCCTTTGGAAAAATCGCCTTAAACTATTAACGTCGACGCCTTAGAAATTCCGGAATATCAACGTCTCCTTCTTTCGATACCGGTTTGATAATATTTTCCTGGACTTTTCCAGGTGCTGCTCCAAAACCGGCCCATTGTTGATCAAATCCAGTAGCGATCACAGTAACTCGTATTTCTTCCTTAAGGGTCTCATCAATGACCGCGCCGAAAATAATATTCGCGTCGGGGTCTGCGGCTTCCGCAATAATTCCTGCGGCTTCATTCACTTCAAAAAGAGTTAAATTAATTCCGCCAGTAATATTAAGAAGGACTCCTTTGGCGCCTTCAATCGAAGTTTCCAGCAATGGGCTAGAAATTGCTTTACGGGCAGCATCAGCGGCACGGTTTTCCCCAGTTGCTTGACCAATCCCCATCAGAGCAGAACCAGTATTCGACATAATGGTCTTAACATCAGCGAAATCCAAATTTATCAGACCTGGAACCGCAATTAAATCTGAAATTCCCTGAACTCCTTGGCGTAGAACATCATCGGCAATGCGAAAAGCTTCATGAATGGTAGTATGCTTGTCCACTACTTGCAACAATCGGTCATTCGGAATAGTTATTAGAGTATCCACTTTACTTTTTAACTCTGCGATTCCCTTTTCGGCCTGCATAGCCCGTTTACGACCTTCAAAGGTGAAGGGTCGCGTAACTACACCGACGGTTAGTGCTCCCATTTCCTTGGCCACTTCTGCAACGACAGGTGCTCCTCCAGTACCCGTTCCGCCTCCCATCCCAGCAGTGACAAAAACCATATCCGCGCCCTTTAACACCCTAGTAAGTTCTTCACGGCTTTCTTCTGCCGCTTTAGCTCCTATTTCTGGATTTGCTCCTGCTCCAAGTCCTTTAGTTAGCTTTACCCCTATTTGTACTTTTTGGCCTGCACGGGAGAGCTGTAAGGCCTGCGAGTCAGTATTTACTGTCACAAAATCTACCCCTTGTAAGCCAGCGGTAATCATACGATTGACCGCATTGTTACCACCGCCACCAACACCAATTACTTTGATCTCTGCAAATTGGTTTAAGTCCGTATCAAATTCTAACATCTAGGCTTAACCCCCTCGCTCATTCTGGCTTGCTATGCTTTGGAAAAGTACAGGTTATATCAAATATTCAACTGCGCCGTCCAAACACTCGCTTGTATTCACTAAAAATGCGTTTAAACATGCCCACTAATGTGCAGAATTTATCCTTTCATTACTTTACTACACACAACGTAAGAAATTCGATGTGTTTAGGCTTTATCCCTTTTTTTTAGTAAAAACTTTCTGCAAAAATTTATGTGCGGGCACGATGCTTCGTGCCCCTACTCGTTTATAAGAGTCCAAGTTATTTTTTTATCAGATGGCGTCGTATACTTCCCAAATTTGAAAATAACCGTACACCAAATGCCATGACTGCAGCCAAATATAGATCCACTCCAATGCGATCTCCGACATAGGCTAGAAAGGCTGCCAAGAGCATGTTACTAAAAAAGCCGGTTAAAAACACTGCACTGTCGAAATGATCCTCCTGTGCAGAGCGAATCCCACCTAACACGGAATCCAGAGCTGCCAATATTCCAACGGATAAGTATTTGGCATATTCGATTGGGACTGAAAATGGGCTGACATACCCGATGGCCAAGCCCAAAACTAAGCCTAATAGCGGTAACCACATGTTTCTTCTTCCTCCCTGACCTAGCGACCGATTACAGGCTTTGCCGCCGTGAAATCAATATATCGTACCCCTTGTTGAAACGACTTATACTCATTATCGCTTACAAGTTGAAAAAGAGCGTTTAATTTTGGTCTCCAGTCGTTAGCTTGTCCAAGTCGAACTTCAACCCCACTTCTTAGATACATCGTCATTTGTTGAAGGGAATCTACGTGAAGTTCCCCAATCTGAGAAAGTAATTCTGATGGGGATTGTCCCAGCAGGTTCAGTGCTGCAGTAAGGGATGGGTTTGCCAAGTTTTGTCCCGGTCCCACAGTATCCTTGAGATTAATACCAGTAAGTACCGGATAATCATTATTAGGCCAACTCTCTAAACGGCGTAAAAATATCCCCTGTGTATCCACCTCCAAGACTCCCTTTGGTACAACGACCAAGGCGACAGGGGTCCGTTCAGTTACTATAATGACGAGGGTATGAGGAAGCTTTCGCTGAAACTGAACGCTTTGAACAAGCGGATGTAAGGTAATTTTATGTTTTAGTGCCTCTTGATCAAATAGAAATAGGTTTTGCCCTTGAACTCCGCTGGCTAATTTTAGAATTTCACTTTCCGGACTCAGTTTAAGTCCCTGCACCATTACGTGTTGCACTGTAAAAGCACTGGACCGAATGAAAAGAGCCAAACCCAAGGAAAGTAATATAGTCAAGACAGCAACATAGAGAAAGGACGTATTCATTTTTTTGGGTTGCATTTATCCCCAATTCCTCCTTATCCCAGTATAACGAATACAGTCCTGTTCTGTCTACTGCGAGGCACGATGACCTTCTTTCGATGCACGATGTTCGAGGCCCGATGTTCGATTTGTCAATTCGATTCTCCGAATCGAAGTACGAATTCATTCGATGCACGATGCTCGAAGCTCGATGTCCGATTTGTCAATTCGATTCTGCGAATCGAAATACGAATTCATTCGATGCTCTAATCCCTTGATTCGAGCATTGAGGCTCGAATTCGTACCGCCTACATTAATCGTTCTGCGAACTTTGTTCGCCTTCTATTCGTGCCTCGTGCCTCGTGCCTCGATTAGCGCTCATCGCCGTCAATTCTCAGAAGTTTTGCACCCAATTGGCGATATTTATCTTCTAAATTCTCATACCCTCGGTCAATGTAGTTAATTTTTTCGAGTACGGTTACCTCTTCAGCTGCTAAGGCTGCAAGGAAGAGCGCTGCCCCAGCCCGAAGATCTGTAGCCTCCACGAAAGCTCCTTCAAGCGTATCAACTCCGCGAATAATGGCCGTTCTTCCCTCAACCGTGATTTGCGCTCCCATACGTCGCAATTCATCAACATGCTGAAAGCGGTTTTCAAAGATAGTTTCCGTAATGATGCTCGTTCCTTCCGCGCATGAGAGCATAGCCATAAACTGTGGTTGCATATCCGTTGGAAATCCCGGGTATGGCATTGTTTTAAGGTCCACACCCCGAATTCTTCCCCGCTGTTGAACCCGAACCGAATCATCCAGAAGAGTTACAAGAGCTCCGGCTTGACGTAGTTTAGCAATAACAGGTTCTAAGTGTTCCGGTACAACATTCTCAATCACCACATCCCCTTCAGTCATGACCGCTGCAATCATATGCGTGCCGGCTTCTATTCGATCCGATATAACTGTATGTTCTGCAGGATGGAGCTTTTCAACCCCGTCAATCCTAATTACATCCATTCCCGCGCCACGTACTTTTGCTCCCATCTTATTCAAAAGATTTTGTAAATCCACAATTTCAGGTTCACGCGCCGCATTCCTAATCACTGTGATTCCTTTAGATAAGGCGGCAGCCATCATAATGTTTTCTGTAGCGCCTACACTCGGGACATCTAGGTAGACGTCAGCACCCTGTAATTGATCTGTCCAAGCTTCAATATATCCATGTTTTTCTTTAACCTTAACCCCTAATTGTTGCAGCCCCTTAATGTGTTGATCCATTGGACGCGAACCAATGGCACACCCTCCCGGTCTAGATATCCTTACCCTTCCATACCGAGCTAATAGCGGGCCTAAAATAAGATTTGAAGCACGCATTTGCCGCATGAGGCCTTCATCGACCTCACAGGACTCTAGCCCTATAGCATTGATATACATCGCCTTATTTTGGCGCACAACCTCACAGCCGAGGTGCTTAAGCACCTCAATCATATGCATAATATCCGCTAACTCTGGTATTTCCAGCAAGGTGGATGTCCCTTCAGCAAGTATTGTTGCAGCTAATAGGGGAAGGGAAGAGTTCTTCGCCCCGCTTACCCGAATTCTTCCAGCTAATCGATGTTTTCCAGTGATGACATAGCGATCCATCGCCATGATCCTACCCCCTCTTCGATGTTCGAGGTTCGATGTTCGAGGTTCGAATGTGAATTCGATTCTGCGAATCGAACTACGAAATTAAGCTATTAAAACATTAATCGTTCTGTGAACTTTGTTCGCCCTCGATTCGTGCATCGTGCATCGCGCATCGCGCATCGTTCTTTGTGCTTCTTTGAAGGTACGCGACTTCCGTTTGCAAGGTAATCCCAAATTTCAGCTGCACATCTTTCTGGATCTCCTCCATCAAAGCGAGCACATCCTTAGCCTTGGCGTTACCCGTATTCACTATAAAGTTCGCGTGTTTATTAGAAACCTGAGCTCCACCCCTGCTTCTCCCTTTCCAACCGGCGGCTTCTATCAACCGACCAGCCGAATCACCAAAAGGGTTTTGAAAAACACTTCCGGCATTTGGTTTCTCAAGCGGCTGATTGAGCTTTCTCATTTTTAAGTTCTCTTTCATATTCTGCAAAATTCTTTTACGATCCCCAGGAGAAAACATAAGCTCTGCTTCCAACACCCAAGCGTGACCGCGCAAGGAACAGAATCGATAAGCAAATTCGAGTTCAGTTTTTTCAACCTTTTTAAGCGTACCATCCGCCCAAAGCGCTGTAACATTCATTATGTGAGGAGCTATCGTTCCGCCATGGGCACCGGCATTCATCATGACTGCACCACCAACAGAGCCGGGAATTCCTCGAGCAAATTCCAAGCCGCTTAAGCCACGTTCCCCTGCCTCTTGGGCTAAACGGGCTAATGAGTACCCTGCTTCAACCTGAACCGTGTAATCACCCCACTTTACCTTGCGAAGTGATGTGGTCACCAACGTAACTCCTGGAAGCCCTTCATCCGGCAACAGTAAATTTGAGCCCTGTCCGATTAACCAAACAGGGACTTCTGCTTCCTGGGCACGTTGCCACACTATCGACAGATCTTCCTTTGTTTGGGGCCAATACACAGCCTCAGCGGGCCCACCAATCTTCCAGGTGGTCAATTGGTGCAGAGGGTATTTCTTCTCCACACGCCCAGGCATTCCATCCAATATCATTAATGTTCCACCTCAAGTTATCCGTCATTATAATATTCTCCCATATAGAGCTTAGGGCCAACCGAATATCCAGCCAGGAAACTCCTAAGTCTATGCACCTTGCTATTGTTTCAGCAGCTACTTGCTCTTCCATCGGTTCTGGCCACCTTGGAATTTGGCCAACGAATTCCCTAGCTTCTTGCGTCTGATAAAAGTCCAGTCTATTTTCTCGAACTACCCAAGTTGCCGCGCGAGGCCCGTAGTCCGAGGTACGAGCCTCGCACATCGCACATCGCACCTCGCCGACGCTCACCAGCCAGGACTCTGGTATTACCCAATGTATGCCCTGTTTTCTTTCACATTGCCATTTCCCATCCCTCGTCGGCCAGAGTATGGTCGGTTCAAACCCAGCCTCCTGCAAAACATGCCCTAACAAGGGACGTCCATTTATAAAAACCGTCGGTTCAGAAACCCTTAAAATTACTTCATCCTCCAAGATATTATGTATGAACGACTCAACCGATTGTTGGTTCAAACCTTCTGCGAGTGCCTTCCCTCGCCAGATGTCGTGTTCCGTCCCCTCAGACCAGTATACCACGTCCGTCGTGGGGCCTGACTCCTCGATCGTGGTCTTTTGATCAAATTGTTTCTCCCACCAATTTCCCATGATTCCTTCTCTTAAATCCTCCGCCTCGGAAAATTCAAGCTGGATTCCGTTAAACACGGCCCGAACTCCTTCAATTCCGGGAGCCGCAGAAGAGGCAACCAATTGTATCTTTCTCTTTGGCCACACCATGCTCACTCCTTTCGTTTGTTCACTGCCATATGCTATGCATTGGAGTAAAAAGGTGTGAGCGGAATCGTGGTTCGATATTCGTAGTTCGTAGTTCGACAGCATACTCGTAGTGAATATTCGAGATTTGTGGTCCAAATCCACGAACTCGATGTCAATATTCGTTGTTGTTCATTCGAACCACGAATATCGAACTACGAACCACGAGCTAGCGCCAAGCAGTAGCCAAACAGAGGTCCACAATCTTATCTAAAGCCTGCGGTTGCGCCAGGGTCTTGGCAGCCGCCCCCATTTCTGCCAGAAGTGAGGGTTGAGAAATCAGCCCTTCGACTTCTTTCCACAATCGTTCCCCGTCTAATTCTAAGTCCAGAATGATTTTCGAAGCACCCGCTTGAACTAAGGCCTGGGCATTATGTTCTTGATGATTCTCAGCCGCAAAAGGGTAGGGAATTAACAGACTGGGAATACCTGCAACCATCAACTCAGCCAGAGAGGCTGCCCCGGCCCGTCCAATGAAAATGTCGGCACAGGCTAAAGCTTCCGGCATGTCTTTCAGATACTCTAAAACGCGCCACTGAGGACGATCCCAGAAAATTCCCCTTTTCTTTAACGCCTCAACAGTCTCTGTATACGTCGTTTTTCCGGTTGCCCAAATCACCTGAATGTCCGAGCGCGTTGCAAGCTGCGACAGGACCTCGATCATAGCTTGATTTAACGTTCGAGCACCTCGGCTCCCACCTGTCACCAGCAAAGTCAAACGATCTGTTCGTAACTTAAAATACTTTGCCCCTACCTCGCGAGACACATGTCCAATTTCCGGACGAACCGGGAGCCCAACAAGCTTAAGCTTTTTCTTAACACCAAAACGCTCCATACTCTCGGGAAACGTCACCATGACACCACGTACAACCCGTGCTAAAATACGGTTGGTAATCCCAGGCAAGGCATTTTGTTCATGGAGCAACGATGGAATATTAAAAAGGGCAGCGGTCAAAACAACCGGTCCTGATACATATCCCCCAGTTCCTACCACAAGATCGGGATGAAACTGATGCAATAATTTCTTCGTCTCCCAGATGGCCTTGACACTTTTACCGATAACCTTTATCGTATCCAGATTCAATCTGCGCGGAAGCCCTTTACCGGAAATCCCCGCAAACTTTATTCCCGCCTCTGGAACCAAGCGTGCTTCCATCCCATCCCGGATACCTACGTAGAGAATTTGGGTCTCAACATCCCGTGCCAACAACCCTTTGGCAATGGCTAGGGCAGGATAAATATGCCCACCAGTTCCTCCACCAGTCACGATTACCCGCACCACAAGGTCTCCTTCCTTCACTTCCGAACTTCCACCATCAAGTCCCAAAAACGCACACGCACATGCACATGCACTCGAACAATCCTCAGCCGTTAAGTCATTCTTGGATAGCCAGCGGCTTCGGCAATAGTCATCCTACAGCGCATTAGTATTCGTTAAGAGTTATGCGCTTTCGGCGATACTAATCCTACGCCGCGAAGTATTCCTTTTGGGATTCACCTAACTTCCCTAGAAATATTCAGCAATACTCCAACACCTAGCATAGTAAAAACAAGCGATGTGCCCCCATAACTTATAAACGGCAAGGTAATCCCCGTGACCGGCAATACCCCGCTTACTACGCCCATGTTAATCATCGCCTGTACGGATACCATGGCAGTTAATCCAACGGCGAGAAAACCCATAAAGGCATCAGGTGCCCTCATTGCAACCCGAAATCCTCGCCAAGCGAAAAGAAAAAAGAGTAAAATTACCAAAGAAGCACCGATAAAACCGAGTTCCTCGCCAATCATGGCAAAAATAAAATCGGTATGGTTTTCCGGCAAATAAAGAAACTTCTGTCGACTTTGCCCTAAACCCAAACCAAACAATCCACCTGGGCCTAAAGCCAAAAGGGCCTGAATAGTTTGATACCCTTTTCCCAAAGGGTCAGCCCAGGGATCCAAAAAAGCAAAGATACGCCGCATTCGGTAAGGCGCTGCTGCTATAGCCGCAACCACTAACCCAAGCCCTAGCCCGGCTAATGAAACAATATGGCCTACCCGTGCTCCAGCAGCAATTAACATAAAAAACGTCGTGGCCGCTATGACTAAAGTTGTTCCCAGATCCGGTTGCAGCATAATAAGCCCTGCGATTACCCCAAGCAGGCCTAGAATAGGCAGAACCCCTTTGCGAAACGATTGAATCTTATGGGGATCCAGCGCTAATACATGGGCCATCACCAACACCATAGAAAGCTTAATGACTTCAGACGGTTGAATCGACATCGGCCCCAGCCCAATCCAACGGTCTGCACCATTTACTCTGCGTCCAATTCCCGGGATTTTCACTGCAATCAACAAGCCAATTGCTATAATGAGCGCGGGCTTAGTAAATCTACGTAACATTCGCAGATCCACCCACATGCTTAAGACCATTGCCACAATTCCCATTATGGCCCATATAAGCTCCATCTTGAGAAAATGATAAGGGTCATCAAACTGTATGTACCCTCTGACAGCACTTGAGCTATACACCATAATAAACCCTATCCCTAACAGAGCTAAAATCGCTCCAAGCAAGACCAGATCCGGTCGATGCCTTCGCATGTATAGTTCCCCCTTTATTTTCAAATGGGTTTACTATAATGCCTACGCACTAACTCCTTAAACAATTCCCCTCTTTCTTCATAACTCTTAAACATATCCCAACTTGTACAAGCAGGGGATAATAAAACAACATCTCCAGGTATCGCTTCAGCTATTGCTTTCTCCACTCCATCCTCAAAAGTGGACGCCCTGATAATTGTCTGTACACCTTCATCCCGCGCAGCCTGTTCCATCTCATCGGCCGCTAACCCCAATAAAATAAGGCTTTTGGCTTTAACTTGCACAACTTTCATAAAATCATGAAAATCAAGGCCTTTGTTTTTCCCCCCCGCAATCAAAACCAACGGTTCCTCAAAAGCGAGTAAAGCTTTAGTAGCTGCATCTGTATTGGTCCCTTTGGAATCATTTACAAAAAGAACTCCCTCATATGTCCCTACAACTTCTTGTCGATGTTCTACCCCTTTGAACTGACGGAGTCCTTCTGCAATCTCAGTCCAAGATAGGCCAAACGCTCTCGCCGCAGCAGCAGCTGCCATGACATTTTCTAGATTATGTGCACCACGTAGATGAAGATCTTTGCGAGAAATAATGGGAATCATATTCTTCTTTTCCTTCTCAGCATATACGATCTGATCGTGCCAAAGACTAATCCCATCCTGCAAAAAGGAGGTCGGGCTAAAATACAAGACCCGACTTCTTAATTTCGGTCCCAAATCTCGGACTAACGGATCATCCCAATTTAGAATCGCCAAATCTGTAGGAGTTTGATTCTCAAAGATTCGGGCTTTAACCTCGAGGTAATTTTCCAAAGAACCATGTCGATCCAAATGATCTGGGGTAAGATTAAGTAAAATGGCCACATGGACACGTAGTTTATCAATAAACTCTAGTTGAAAACTGGAAAGTTCGGCCACAACAATGCCTGTCTCTCCCAAACCTTTCACTTGCCCGCTTAAAGCAACCCCAATGTTTCCGGCAATGATCGAAGGCCTTCCAGTTTGTTTTGCTAATTCACCGATCAAAGAAGTGGTCGTCGTTTTCCCATTGGTACCTGTTACCCCAACACAAAGAGCAGGGCAATTCTTCATAGCCAACTCAACCTCACTCCACACAGGAATGTTTTGAGAAATGGCTTCCTGTACCAAGGAAAGCTTAGGAGATACCCCTGGGGATAATACCACCAGAACAGGATTAATTTCCTCGAATTCCGGTACTCTGCCCACAAGCAAATGCTCGGGATCCAGCCCCATTTCTTCGACATTAGTAAGTTGCTCGAGCGATTTTCCATCAGTCAAGAAAACCTCTGAACCCAAATACTGAAGTTTTTGGACAGCTGCTTGGCCACTCAGACCTGCACCAATGACCAAAACCCGTTTATTAATCCATTTCACTTTTGTAATCCTCCGTTTCTCGTCAGTTTATTTTTGCCCGTTCGGGAGGAAGTGTCTTAGCCCGTTCGCACACATCCTACGCTGGTAAGGATTCCTCTTGGGATCACGGCTTCGGCGATACTCATCCTACGACGCGAAAGTATTTGTCAGTGGCTTAGCTCCTTCGGCATAAATCTCCACTGGAGACTTATGTCACCGGAGACTATCGTCATCGCTATTCGCTTGTCGCCGCGGCTAAAACGCGTAACCTTTGGGTTGTTCTGCATGTAAACCAACGCGTTTCTTAACGCCTTAGCGTCTGCGCTCATTGACGCGATTCCTCTCTCCGTGCTCTCTAAGCTAAGAAACTTCCTCTGGCTAGTCTTTCTGGGTCATTCTTTAAATACTTTTAGGTAACACGCCTACCGTTCCAGTGGCATCGACTGAAATTATTCGGTTGATTTTGGAGAGGAGTGTCTTTTCCCTGCTGGTCGTTAAACATACCAATGACAGGGGCAGTAGGGACGGTTATGTTACTTTTGTAAATTCATTTCAAACCTTTCAAAATATCCTATCATATTTCCATTATCATCTCTGACTGGAACTATGTAAACTCTTTCATTTCTTCCGTTAACCGGTAATAAGACTTCTGGTGCATGATTTTTAAGTTTTTCAACAGTTGCTTTTATCATCTCCTCAGATTTCGGGTTTTGATGACAAATGAACAGCGATTTACCAATCAAATCACGATAACCACGCTCTTGATAATAGAGGTATTCTGCCCTTTTGTTCATATATCTTATAATATGATCACAATCGACAAACACAACCGGATATGGGTATGAGTCCAAAATATACGATAACATCTTTTCTCTTTCCAAAAAAAGTCCCTCCTCAGTGTCGTGTAGCATTCAACGACTATTGATTTTGACTTACATGAGCCAAACCGAAATTAGAAAAAGTATGAATTACAGATATTTACTTGCTTCTCGAACACTAAGAGATTGCAGGGTATTAGATTCCAAAAAAAGTTTTACCCATTCTTTATTAGTCATTGAGTATTCTCTTAGTGCCCAGCCAAAAGCTTTAGTTATAAAGAATTCCTTATTATTAGTATTTTTAAGTATAATTAACTTCAGTAATTCTCTATCTGTATTTTCTTTATATTTTAGTTGGAACAAAACTGAAATTCGTACAAGCCAGATATTTTCACTTTCAGCCCAACTTAGAATATGATTTTGGACAAGTTCAGGATATTTAGCACATAAAATTCCGATTATATTCGCAAGGCTGTCCACGCTATCCCACCACGATTTATTTATTATCAATCGCTTAATTCTATCGAGATCAGTTCTTTGCATACTATCTTTTAACACAACTGATACTCCGCACGACTAAAGTCGGCGGGTTCTTAAGTACGAAGACTTCCGATATACTCTCGCCAGTAGGCATGATATTCCATCTACAGGGTACAACATATAAAGACTGGTCTATTTCCCTAAGACTTTACTACCAAGCAGCCCATCGGCCACATTAGCGGTAGTATAACGCCCGTATCAAGACGCTTTTTGTTTTAACTAAATTCCCATACTGGCTATTTTGTGACTTGTTGCTGTTCTCAATCTTTCAATCTCTATATCATGAAATGTCTTGAATTTCTCGAACGTTTCAAGGCACTGTACTCGATTAATTGAACTTAGATCCGGATTAACATTCATAATCAAAAAACTGCTATATAAATCTCGTTGAATCACAATATCTCTATCAATTATTGCAAAGCGTTCATTCAGTTCCTTTTTCACATAGGTATCATCCACATGATTGTACTGTGAGGCTTTAACTTCAACTGTCTTGATTCGATGTAGTTTTGCACCTTGATGCTTTAGCTTGTTAGCCAAGATAGTTAATAACAGCGCAGGCGCTTTATTCGCCAACGACTTGCCAAATCGTTTCTTACGATTCACTTTACCCCTCTTATTAAGAGTCGTCTTTTTGGCTCGCTTCTGAAGTCCCTTGAAGGACATTTCTTCAACAAAAACCTCCGTACCCTGGCTTATAATCTCGTTGGCCAATCGTTCGTGGGATTGCTTGCGAAGATTAGTTAACTTACCTTGGATTCTTTGGAGTTTGCATCGATCTCTCAGATAGTGCTTTGACTTTATCCAAGGGTCATGATTACTCCGATTAAAAGTTCCATCGACCTTAAACTTGTTAGGGTTATTCGCCCGACGACTTCGATCCATTTTTCGTTGAAACTTCCTAATTTCACGATAAGGCGTATTGATCTCCGGTGCCAGTTCCAACAAACTTACCTTTTCAGAAGAACTAATCCCAACTGTCTGTGTGCCAATATCAATTCCAACCTTTGAGCTACCCACCTTATGCTTGAATTCGCCGTTTTTACCCAGCTTAACTGGTGGAAACCCGTCAATAACTAACTGCAAATAGAAACTTGAACCCCTCTTTAAGATCCGACAGTATTTGATATCTCCCATTAGTGCCATCTGTGCGTACTCATCTTTGGGATCAACCAAAGCTTTAATCGAAAGCCCATTCCAGACTAACGCCTTACTCCGGAACTTAAGGCCAGCGTCGTTATTTTTCCCTTCCAGACTATGCAAATCTCCATACTTTTTAAAATGCACCTTTTTGGCCGTATGATATATCTGCCCCTCAAAGGCTTTAAAGCAACGAGTAGCGATCTTTTGGACAGTGAGGGCATCTAAATCTTTTTTAAAGTGGTGCTGCATCAGCTTAACAAAATTGTGCAGTGAATATTCGGTTAACCTGTACTTCTTATTTATCTCAAGAAGCACTAGGGTTCGGGTTCCATCCTCTTTAGGCAGTTTAATCGCTCTCTGGTACTCCTTGCTCTCAACCATTAAGCGATACCGCTTACCAAGCTCATTAAGACAGGCATTATAGATTCTCCTGCCAATATCTAATCGCTTATTCAAGATATCTTCTTGATATAGTTCAGAATCGAGCTTAAGGGTTAGTACGAAATTAGGTGTTGCTTCTTTAGGAGATTTTTTCTTGGATTTAGTTATTGCAATCACTTCCTTTCGGAAACCTTTTGACTTTGGATATATCTGATAATGGCTAACGGCGCACCACCAACGGTAGAAATGAAGTATGAATTAGTCCATAGTGTTGGCAATTTAGTAGTTAGCTCCTTGAATTCCTTTCTAAGTATTCTTGATGTTTTTCCTTTGATAGTTTTAATCACCTTGTGAACGCCAAATTGAGGATCGACTTCGACTAGAAGATGTACGTGGTAAAATGCAGCTTGGACAACAAAACGACATGCATGCACAATGAGCCACTAAATACCATGTATCCTTCCATGAGTTCTGTCTGAAAATATTTCTACTGTGATATTCTAAATACTTTACATGCTTAGCTTCTATTTTACTAATCGATAATCCTGGATGAATGCCCAATTTATGCCTATCGCTGTCATCTAACAAGTTCCTAAGGAATCCCACTCAACTCATATTATTTTACTTCTAAGTTTTCTTCAGACAGACCAAAGGAAAACTCGATTAAGTCCCAAAATTCCCCCGTTAGCCCAAGACAGATGATGTTTCTCAGCTTAGAGAGCAAATACTGAGGAATTCTTCAGTGCAGTGAGTATAGAACCGTCCCCAGACTTGCACACAGCGCATTTGCGTCAACGACGCAAACAGCTCCACAGGGGCCCTCTATCGTTCCAAACCCCCGTCGACCCAAGCCAGAGGAAGTTTCTTAACTTAGTAAGCACGCACAGCGCATTTGCGTCAACGACGCAAACAGCTCCACAGGGGCCCTCTATCGTTCCAAACCCCGTCGACCCAAGCCAGAGGAAGTTTCTTAACTTAGTAAGCACGCACAGCGCATTTGCGTCAACGACGCAAACAGTACCACGCCCCTCTATCGTTCCAAACCCCGTCGACCCAAGCCAGAGGAAGTGTCTTAACTTAGAGAGCATGGAGAGAGGAATCGCGTCAATGAGTGCAGGTGATGAAGCGTTAAGAACCGCAACGGTTCACATGCATAAAGCCCAGAGGTTTTGCGGTTTAGCGGAATCACCAAACGAATAGCGATGGAACGTATGCGAACGGGTTAAGACACTTCCTCCCTACCCCAGCGTAGGCAAATATGCAACGACCCCAAGGATCGCACAAATCAGTGCCCCAGTCCAAAAAACAATAACCACTTTCCATTCGCCCCAACCCCCAAGTTCAAAGTGATGATGAAGTGGACTCATCCGAAAGACCCGCTTCCCCGTTGTTTGAAACGAAAAAACTTGAATAATCACTGAGAGTGCCTCCATAGCGAATAACCCACCGATAACAATGAGAACTAATTCGCTCTTGGTGAGAACTGCTAAACTAACTAAAGCCCCGCCTAAGGCCAAAGACCCTGTATCCCCCATGAATACGCGGGCAGGATACGTATTAAATCGCAAAAAACCAAGAGTTCCACCGACCAAGGCTGCTGCAAAGACTGCCATATCTGTCTCGTGCGCTAAAACTGCAACCCCACCGCCCTGTCTGGCTGCCAATAGAGCAATTACAAGATAACCGATTCCTGCAAACATGGTACTTCCCGCTGCTAAGCCGTCCAACCCGTCTGTAAGATTGACTGCATTAACCATAACTACGATCACCAAAGATATTAAAACATAATAAAACACGCCCAAATTCCAGTGGATAGACGTGAACGGGATGGCAACATCCGTCCCTCTGCCTAGCCAATGAACCGAAACCCACATGAGTATGAAGGTTAGCGCAAACTGCCCAATAAGTTTTTGGTACATTCGAAGCCCTAGTGAACGATGCATCACGACCTTGATAAAATCATCAATAAATCCAATTAAGCCATATCCCAAGGTGGTTCCTACCATAGTCACCATTTCCAAAGAGGTGGGTTGTTCAGCTGTAACCAAAGCACTGATAATGATGCCGACCAGAAAAATCATACCTCCCATAGTTGGGGTTCCAGCCTTTTTCAAGTGACTTTTGGGGCCATCATCACGTACAGTTTGACCAAATTTAAGGGTCCTTAAAACTGGTATCAAAAAGGGTCCTAGAACTAATGTAATAACAAAGGCTAAACCTGCCGCCATGACCAAACGCTCAGACATTTGTATTTCCATCCTTTACTTAAGGCACATTCAAGCAAATAACCAGTCAGTATGCCAGGATACTCGGAAGTCAGAGGTCAGAAGCCGGATGTGTCAGACGGGGGGATTCCCATTCTGATCTCTGGCCTCTGTCGTCTGACCTCTGGCAAATTGGCATCTTTGACTTGTTATTTCCTTTCATATGCCTGATTCTTCGAGTTCAGCCGTGATCTCTTCCATTTTCATGCCCCGTGACCCTTTGATCAAGACCCGTATCCCCGGTCCAAAGAGCATTAGAAGTTCCCTTGCTTTCCTGACCGCTTCCTCGCGCGTAGATGTCACCGTGATGTGCTCTTCTGCGAATCCAGCCAAACGTGCTCCCTGCGCAATCTCTGCTGCCAATTTACCCACGGTAATTAATTCACTAACTTCTAACTTGGCAAGAGTATCTCCAACTTCTCGATGCCCTGATTCTGAAGAGGTTCCTAGTTCATACATTTCGCCCAAAATAGCCAGAGTCTTGTTTCCACCAGCTCGCTCCTTGAGAACCTGCAGGGAGGCCTGCATCGAAGTAGGGTTTGCATTATAGACATCGCTAATGAGAGTAGTTCCAAAGATTCCCTGACGTACCTCTAAACGCATTTTGGATAATTCCAATTTTCCTAGTCCAGCACACCCTCCAACCAATGAAGCCCCTAAAACCTTGCCCACAGCTAACGCCGCCAGTGCATCCAAAACATTGTGTTTACCGGGTAGCGGAAGATTAACAGTTGTTTTTTCACCCCTATAACTTACGTCAAACGTAGTCCCTAATGGCCCCCAAGGCCGTAATTGAAACCCTTTAATGTCTGGATCTACGAAAGCACCTTCCAGACCATAGAATCGAATTGAATGTAGATCCTTTTTTGCCTTTTGTACAGAGAACAAATCTTCTGAGTTTATTATTGCAATTCCGTCTTCTGGAAGTGCCTCAATTAGCTCCCATTTCGCCTGGGCAATTCGCTCCTGTGTCAGTAATAGTTCTAAATGCGTTGTACCAATATTTGTGATAACCCCGACATCCGGTTTCGCGATCTCACATAAGGCTTTAATCTCACCTAAACCACGCATTCCCATCTCAAGAACCAAGATCTCCGTCCCCAGCGGAGCATTTAGGACGGTTAAAGGAAGTCCCAATTCGTTGTTATGGTTTTCCTTATTGCGATGCACGCGAAAGCGCTGAGACAGGACCGCAGCGATCATATCCTTCGTGGTGGTTTTTCCATTGCTCCCAGTGACTCCAACAACTTTTACTCCTAGCTCTATACGCCAGACCCTGGCCAATTCCTGAAGCGCTTCAAACACAGAGTTTACAAGAAGTAGAGCCTTCCCTTCAGGAGCATATGGGGTCTTTTCTGGCCTTTGAAAGCGTGCTTCCTCCGCGATCACGAGCACCGCCCCTTTTTTCCACGCGGCTTCTATAAAGTCATGCCCGTCTACACGTTCTCCTGGCAAGGCAAAAAACATCTCCCCACCCTGAGCTTGACGACTATCGATAATGCACCCTGAAACCTCCAAATTTGGAGTTCCGATCAAAGCACCTTTCGTATGTCTGGCAACATCCTCAACTATCCAGTTGCCCATATCCCTGCCCCCTCAATGCTTCACGCGCTACTTCCCGGTCATCAAACGGATGGACCTCTGTCCCAAAGATTTGATAGGTTTCATGCCCTTTGCCCGCAATCAAAATAGTATCTTCCGGCTTAGCCATACGACAAGCACTCCAGATAGCTTCCCGTCGATCTCGCAAAGCAACATGATCCACTCCCGAAATTCCAATGAGCACCTCTTTAATAATCTGATCCGGATCTTCGGTACGGGGATTATCCGAAGTCACTATGACAAAATCACTCCATCCTGAAGCAGCCTCTCCCATGATCGGCCGTTTTCCCTTATCCCGGTCTCCTCCACACCCAAAGACGGTAATAAGCCTTCCTTTGGTAAAACCTCGAGCGGTTCGCACAACGTTTTCCAAGCCATCGGGTGTGTGAGCATAATCAACAATGACCTGAAATGGCTGTCCAAGACGGATACTTTCAAAACGTCCCGGCACCCCCGGAATTTCCCCCAGAGCCTGAGCGACAGATCCTGGGTTATGTCCCCTTTCAACGCCCCAGACAAAAGCTGCCAAGGCATTATAGACGCTAAAAATCCCTGGAGTGGAATATTGTATCTCTTGTATACCCTCACGGAAGTGGACCACAAAGCGCACCCCCTCCGAGGTGACTGCCACGTTCTCTGCTCGGTAATCGACTTGATTGTCAATTCCATAACTGACTACCGGAGCTGCCGAAGCTTGACGAAGTTTAGAAAATGAAGAATCATCGCCGTTTAATATGCTGAGCTTGGGATGTTTCTTCCCAACCAGATTTGAAAACAAGCTGCTTTTAGCCTGTAGATAATCCTCCATTGTCTTATGATAATCCAAATGATCTTGAGTCAAATTTGTAAAAATACCAACATCGAATTCGCAGCCAGACACTCGTCCGAGATCCATGGCATGGGAGGAAACTTCCATCACAGCCAGACTTACCCCTTCCGAGACCATGTCTCCGAGGAGCTTTTGAACGTCAATGGCTTCTGGTGTTGTCCGTTCCCCTGGAATCTCTCGTCCATTAATCCGCGCACCGAGTGTTCCAATTAAGCCAACTTTCTTACCGTGTTTTGCCCCGATTTTCTCTATGAGATAGGTAATCGTTGTCTTCCCATTCGTCCCCGTTACCCCGACTAACTCCAGCTTTTGGCTGGGATGGTCATACACATTGGCAGCTAATGGCCCAAGGACTTGGCGCACATTGGAAACTTTTATTTGTGGAACACTAAATGGTAAAAAGCGATCAACGACTAAGGCCACAGCCCCTGAAGCAATGGCACCCGCCGCGAAGTCATGGCCATCGACCTTAAATCCGGGCACGCAGACATAAAGATCACCCGGCTGGACTCGCCGCGAATCCATGGCTATTCCATGAACAATAACTTGCATATTCCCAGATGAGGCCTGCACCTCGATTCCCTTTATTATCTCCGCCAGTTGTTTTGCTTTGGGCATTCTCCACATCATTCCTCTCCAAGTTATTGAGGCAGATTAATCTGATGATCGGACCTAGCTTTATTATTGACAATTTACCCCTCCTGCAGACCTTGCCAACCGATCATCCACTTTCCATGGCTCCCACTTCTATGAAATCGAGTTCCAGGCTCTACCTTGAACCTCTAAATCCGACTTCCGGCTTCTGACCTCTGACTTCCGTTATTACCGTCCAAGAGGACTGACCGAAATTGGAATACGCCCCGTTAGAGCACGGATTGCTACAATATCCTCGTCCTCGTCTTCCCACCAATGGGCAAGCGTAGGAGTAGAGGCATCCTTACCTAGATAAAGAAGCACATTAGATCCCGCTTCAACTTGGCTATCTCCGTGGGGAATTTGGTCAAGAACCATTTCGCCTTGACCTTCCGTTATCCCTTTAAAACCTGCTTGAGTCAAAACCTTTTGCGCCTCGGCTATAGGGAGGCCTAAGACTGTAGGAACGGTTGCCGCCTTCTTAATCGGTGGGAATTCAAGTCCTGGTAAGGGTTTGCTGGGTGTCATGGGGGCCTGGACATCCGGCTTTATACCAAGGTATCTCAAGGAATCAAGCATTACTGTCTGGAGTACAGGGGCCGCTACAACTCCCCCATAAAATGGAACACCGTCGATCACGGCCAGCATAGCTAACTTTGGGTTGTCTGCAGGGGCGAACGCCGCAAACGAAGCAATATACTCCCCTTGAATATACCCACCGTTTGCCACTTTTTGAGCAGTCCCTGTTTTACCCGCCACACGATATCCCGGAAGGAAAGAGCGACGCCCTGTTCCATTGGTCACGACGGATTCCAGGACTTCACGTTCAAGTTTTGAAGTATCCTCACTAATTACGCGTCGAATCTCCTCTTTTTTAAAAGGAGAGATAACCCTTCCACTCGGGCCAACAATTTCTTTTACTAGCTGTGGTTTCAATAACGTTCCCCCGTTAGCAACCGCCGACATAGCCGTCAATAATTGAATAGGCGTGACATTATTCGTTTGCCCGATGGACATGGTCGCCAAATCCAGCGCGGTTGCTTTTTTCTTATTGGCAAGAATACCAAGGGCTTCACCAGACATTTCAATCCCTGTTTTTTGTCCAAAACCAAAATTCCTAAGATATTTATAAAAAGTATCCATCCCTAGACGTTGACCCATTTCGATAAAACCCGGGTTACAGGAATTCTCGGCCACTTGCATATACGTTTGGTCACCATGCCCTCCAGCCTTCCAACATCGTACATTTTTACCTAAAACTGTGTAAAATCCTTTATCGAAATAATGTTCTTGCAACTTAATCTTCTTTTCCTCAAGTGCTGCAGCTAAGGTAATAATCTTAAAGGTCGACCCGGGTTCATAGCCGTTCTGAATAGCAATATTCCGCCTAGTGCTGGGATCCGATTCCTGATAATAATTGGGATCAAAGGCCGGTGCTGAAGCTAAAGCCAGTATTTCCCCAGTACTCGGATCCATTGCCAAGATTGAAGCACTCTTTGGTACTTGCCCGCTCATGTTGATACCCTGACCAGCCATTAACTTCTGCAACTCTCGTTCTGCAAACAACTGAATATTTTTATCTATCGTTAAGCGTACGGTATTTCCTTGTTTGGGAGCCAAGTACTGATGCTCCGCCTGGGGTAGAGGAATCCCATTTGCACCAAATTCTTGAAGAATACTTCCTGAAATCCCCTTTAGCTCTGATTCTCTGGTTAACTCTATCCCTTCAAGACCCTGATTGTCAATTCCAGCAAATCCTAAGATATGAGAAGCCAGTGTTGCAAAAGGATAATACCGCTGGCTATCTTCCGTGGTTCCAATCCCGGGGAGCGCTAAAGCCCGTATTTGAGCCGCCACTTCAGGTTTAACCTGCTTTTGTATGTATTCTAATGCTGTACGTTTCGTGATATGCTGTTCAATTTCTGAAGCAGATTTCTCTAAAAGTGGGGACAAAGTTTGGGCCATTTCTTTGGCTCTACCAGATTGCCTAACCTCCGCTGGTATGGCATAAACTGTTTCACTACTAACACTCATAGCTAAGACATTTCCTTGCCGATCCTCAATATTTCCGCGTTTAGGTGCGACAGGTACACCACGGAAGTGAGAATCGTCTGCCTTTTTTCGCAAATCAGCTCCCTGGCTAAGTTGCACATACCCAAGTCGAATGACTAAGATCACAAAAAAAATACTCGCACACAAAAATAGAAAAGCGATTCGTTTACGCATGACAACAAAAGGACTCATTTAGTCCCCACCCCCCCCATTTCTCGGGGTCTCCGCGTACCCAAAGCGCCTTGATCTTAACGTTGTGTTGAAGCGAAAAAGCTTGTAAATATCTTTGAAAATTGCTGCAATACAGTAGGTTTAACCTGAGTAGGTTGTGTTGCTGCTTGGGTCGACGGAGCCACCTTTTGATTCTTGACTGAAGGCACTGCACCTGCTACATAAACTATCCCGGCAGGTTTTTCCATGCCCATAGCTAGTGCTGCGCTTTCAATCCGACCTACCGCACGAAGTTTGTCGGCCTCCATCTGAAGAAGATCTCTCCGAGCTTTAATCGTGGAAATTTCCTTTTCTAAGGCCCGCACTTCCGCCCCTTGGACAACTGTTAGTTGAATGGTTGTCGCCCCCACGGCAGCTGTCAGCCCAACAATTAAAGCCAATACTAAAATGCTTTTTCCTTTAGCAAACCGACTACCTTTTTTCGCAGGCCGAGGGTTCCTCCCACGGGATTTCTGCTCTAATGGTTCCTGCCACATAATCTTTTCCTGCGCCACTACCAAGGGTATTCCCCCTCCTTTTACTTTAGACCGTTATATCTTTTCTGCGACCCGTAATTTAGCACTTCTGGAACGCGGATTTTGCTCTACTTCCTCTTCAGAAGGAAGAATTGGTTTTCGTGTCAACACTTTAGCTAAGGTCATTGAATTGCATCGACATATCGGTAATTCTGGTGGGCACGTACAACGCCCCAGCCAGGATTTCATTCTATCTTTCACAATACGATCCTCGAGTGAGTGAAAGGTTATAGCAGCAATGCGGCCTCCATGATCCAAGCAACGCAATGCCTGATCCAAAACCCGATCTAAGACCCCCAGCTCATCGTTCACGGCAATACGGATTGCCTGAAAGGTACGTTTAGCCGGGTGAGGCCCACTTCTTCTGACCGCTGCAGGCAACGCTGCTTTAACCGCCTGAACAAGGTCACCCGTTGTTTCCAACAACCGCTCATTGCGTGTCAGTACGATGAATTGCGCAATTCGTTTGGACCATCTTTCTTCCCCATATTTCCAAATAAGCTGAGCCAAATCCTCCTCACGCCACGTGTTCACGATTTCTCGAGCGGTCAAGGTACTCGAAGGATCCATGCGCATATCCAAGGGCGCATCCTGCATATAACTAAAACCGCGTTCAGCTTCATCTAGTTGAGGAGATGAGACCCCTAAATCAAACAATATGCCATTCACCGAGAGTAAGTTTAGTTCTTTTAAGGTTTCTTCCAGGGATACAAAATTTCGATTGACTAGGGTGACCCGCTGATCTTCGCCAAAGATCTCCTTCGCGTGACGAATGGCCAGAATATCTTGGTCAAAACAGATCAGTTTTCCGGTTGCTTCAAGTTTGCTTAAGACCTTACTGCTATGTCCGGCTCCACCTAGTGTGCAATCAACATATATTCCCGAAGGGTTCGTAACTACCGCATCAACCGTCTCTTCTAACAAAACAGTGACATGATGAAAATCCAAGTAAATCCGTTCCTTTCTATATACCTAGCTGTACTAGCGATTCAGCAGCACTGGCATAAGCGCTTTCTGCTTGCCGACTGTATTCTGTCCAAAGTGTTTCGCTCCAAATCTCAACCCGGCTTGACACTCCTACTAGAACCAGATTCTTCTCCAATTGCGCATAGTCACGCAAATTAGCCGGCAATAAGATTCTTCCCTGCTTATCCAGTTCACATTCCGTCGCCCCAGAAAAAAAGAAACGGACAAAAGCCCGAACATCAGGTTGGGTAAACGGCAAAGCGCGCAACTTTTGTTCCAATGTATTCCATTCTGAAGGAGGATAAACAAACAAACAGTGATCTAAGCCTTTAGTCACAATAAATTGTTCTCCCAAGGCCTCACGGAATTTTGCCGGGATAATCAACCGGCCCTTTCCATCAATTGTATGAATGTATTCCCCCATAAACATGTTATTCACCCCACCGTCGTGGTCCTCAGCCCCACTTCGTCCCACTCTGCTCCACTAATTCTACGCTTTGAAAGATTATTCTGCAATCCCTAAATCTAACCATTTCTTGCAGATTTCTAAAGAAAGGAAAAAGGTCCTACCCATTGTGCCCAATAGACTGACAATTCCTGTCGACTGGCCCACCTAAATAAAAAATTTAAGGCATTGATTCCCTAAATTTATTTAGTAATGTACCTAATGTGACATCCCTAATTAATGGGTATTAATAATACTAGGAAATACTGACAAATACAGTCGATTCTCTGTTCAATTTACTCGATTAGCTCAAGCTGACATCACAGCTTCCCTGACCGAAAATTACATTAGTTTCGGCAAAAGAAACAAGCGCCGTTTAAGAAAATACTTAAACGGCGCTTGTTTGCCTCCTAAGCTAAATGAAGTGGTTTACCATCAATCCCATGTGCTGCCTCCATGACAGCTTCCGGCAATGTCGGATGGGCATGCACCGTTTGAGCAATATCCTCGGCTCGCAGCCCCTTTTCTATAGCTAGTACTAATTCTGAAATCAAACTACTAGCCTGGGGACCCATAATACTCGCCCCCACAATAATACCCTCATGATCTGCCAAGATCTTAACCAATCCAATGCTCTCCCCCAAGGCCAAAGCCTTACCATTTGCAGAAAACGGGAATTTGCTAGCACGATAAATCTTTCCTGAAGCCTTTAATTCCTGTTCTGTATACCCGACCGAAGCGATCTCCGGATGCGTAAAAATGGCGCTTGGTATGGCATTATAATTCATCTCAACAGAACGACCTGCTATATGTTCTACTGCTGTGATTCCTTCTGCAGAAGCTACATGAGCCAACATGATGCCCCCGACTAAATCCCCAATTGCGTAGACGTGGGGAAGGTTCGTCTGCATCTGAGCATTCACCTTAATGACTCCTTTTTCTGTCTCTAAGCCCAGTTTATCCACATCGATCCCCCGTAAACTAGGCCTACGTCCTGTGGAGAGCAAGACACAATCTGCGGGGATATCCCGTACCCCTTTTCCATCTTCGACTTGGACAATGAGGTCCTCCCCCTCTTGACGAATTCCTTTAACCGCCGTCTTAGTAAAAATCTCCATCCCACTGCGCTTTAACAGCGGGGTTAACCGCTTCGGGATTTCCTCATCAATAGTCGGCAACAAAGTTGGCAGCATTTCCACAACGCTAACTTGAACACCAAATGCTTGATAAATCGAAGCAAATTCTAAACCAATGACACCGCCGCCAATGACAACAAGACGTTTGGGGAGCTCTTTTTCTTCGAGAAATTCATCGCTGGTTCCGACACCCGGAAGATCCGCCCCTGTAATCGGAATACGTATTGGGACTGACCCGGTTGCCAACACGACATTCTCCACTCGAATTAGTTCAACTCCGCTTTCTGTTGTCACTAAAAGCTGACCAACTTCTTTAAATTCACCCCAGCCTTTGACCACACGAATATTGGCCGCTTTCATTAACTTTTCCACACCGCCAACGAGCGAATTGACTATGTTGTCCTTACGGGCTACTACAGCACCATAATCCACTCGTTTTTCACCTACAATCAAGCCAAATTCCTCGGCATGTCCCATCTCACGAAATAAGTCAGCACTTTTTACTAACGCCTTGGTAGGGATACACCCTCGGTTCAGGCAGGTACCACCCAGCCGTTCCCCTTCAATAAGCACGACTGATAAACCCAATTGGGCAGCTCTTAATGCACAAACATATCCGCCAGGTCCCCCGCCGAGAACACCGACCTGATAATCCATTGTTATTCTCTCCTTTCATACCCTTTCTCCAATATTTCGACTCTTGTTAGCATTTTCCCTGCTTACTCCCACGTATCATTATGCTGGTATAAATCCTTAAACAATATGTCCAGCACTATCCTTTCGTATGCACTAATAAGGAGTCAGTGTCTTGGCATCCTACGCCGATAGGTATACTTTGGGGATCAGCGGCTTCGGCGATACTAATCCTTGGCCGCGAAGTTTTCCTTTCGGGATAAGCGGCTTCGGCGATACTCTCCACTGGAGACTATCGTGTTCGCACACATCCTACGCCGGTAAGGATTCCTCTTGGGATCACGGCTTCGGCGATACTCTCCACCGGAGACTATCGTCATCGCTATTCGCTTGTCGCTAAGGCTAAAACGCATAACCTCTGGGCTTTCTGCATGTGCGTCGCTCCATGCCAAATCCACACTGCAGGAGTATGCGTAATGAGTTGCAGTGTGGCGATAAGCTCGTCCGCTTATCGTCATGGTCGTCGGATGTCCCTGATTGATTTGCTGGGACCCCGCCCTCTTATAAGTAAGCTCTTGAGTCTTAGTTTGATCTGCGAAAGCAAGCAAGTGAGCGTTGTAACGCAAAGTTCGCTTAGGAGGAACGCCAACAAACGCCCAGAGACACTGACGATAAAACCTGAACCCCGGGTCTTAGCTCAGGGTTCAGGTTCTTTTTCAAATTGTTATACTTACGCTGCGTTTTATGGCGAACGGTTTAGCCGTAAAACTCCCCTGTTGATACTGTTGGTATTAATAAAATTTGTCCAGGATAAATAAGATTTGGGTTACGCAAGTTGTTTGCTAAGATAATGGCTTGCATCGTGGTCCCAAAGCGTTTAGCAATTTTATAAACGGAATCCCCTTTTTTCACTACATAGACTTGATGTGCCGGTGCCGGTGCTGGTGCTGGAATCGGACAAGGCTGATGGTGATGCATCACAGGTGTACCGCACGGAGAGCAAGGCATTGGTCCACCGACATCATAACTAACACAACCAGGGTCCATGTCTACATCAAGATTGACAAATCCACCAGGCGGATACCCAGGGGCCATTTGCATACCAGGCATACCTTGCATTCCTTCCATACCTTGCATACCTTGCATTCCTTGCATTCCAGGCATACCTTGCATACCTTGCATACCTTGCATTCCTTCCATACCCTGCATACCTTGCATTCCAGGGACTTGAGTAGGATTATAAGCAACGGAACGTAATTCCATATTAATTTCCTCCTTTAATATCAATAGATTGATGTTATATTTATGCGGCAGTTCGCTTTCCTTTAACTAATAACAATATATGGAAATAACGGAATAGTGTGTTTGTACCTTAAACTTTAAATAAAAAAAGAACTGTCCCTTAAAGGGCAGCTCTTCTTATCTTAAGTTAATTAAATCAAACTACTAAAATAGCTTTGTTTTATCTAATCACAAGTTCATCAGGATTCTGTCCATGATTTAAAGCAGCACTTTCGATAATTTCCATTGTTGAAGACGGACAGCCTAAACAATGCATTCCAAGCTCCAGAAAAATTTGAACAGTTTGTGGATATAACTTAAGTACTTGACCTACTGTCATCTCTTTTGTTAACATTGAATGTCCTCCATGTAATGTGGCGTCTCCCAAAACCCTCGTCACCAACACGAATACTCAACTATCTCCGAAGCAGGTCTAATCGTTCCCTCGTTCTACGTTCTACGACACAAGACCGGGACGCAGTGTGACACGAGCGCGACGTCTTTACCGTAAGCAGACTAGCAAACTTTCGTGTAAGCGATCCCAAATACGGGGCAGCGAACAAGGATGTGAGCTGCTGCCATTGCGCCAAGACGATAAGCACGATACTCTCCAGTGGAGAGTATTGCCGAGCCACACACCCAAAATAATACTTAGTGGCGAAGGAACGAGCTTATCGCCACACTGCAACTCATTACGCATACTCCTGCAGTGTGGATTGGCGAATTTGGCACGATAGTCTCCGGTGGAGAGTATCGCCGTAGGCGGATTCTTTAAAAGAATACTACCGCCGAAGGATGCACCCCGCTCCCCCTTTAAGAGCTTACACGGTTAGTTTGCTCTGCGTCGTAAGCACCGAGCGCTGTGTCATACAAGTCCCTCACACAAGTCCTCTAAGTTCCCTTATAAGTTTATATACATATTCAGCTAATTCTTTTGGAAGGGTACCCGTTCCACAGCTTGGTGTTAACATACTCTGTTGACGAAGAAGGGATTCATCGACACCACGTTTGACGAGTTCTTCTATGTTATTTTCCAAACGCGATTTAAGACTTTGAGCAGTTTCTTCCCATGCAATTGGATTCGTGGGAACAATTCCCCAAGAAAGGATTCCACCGCGTGTTAAAAATATATTTAGTGGCTTCGCTAAGGCCATCATGCTCTGCATATAATCGTAGGCATCAAAATTTACTACCTGAACTTTAGAATCAAAAAGAAGAGTCCAATCCATCCCGGCGCAGACATGTACACCCGCAATACCACCTTGCCGCAAGATTCCATCAATAATTGCATTGAGATCTTCAATTAATTGTTCCCTTTTTAAAGTAATATGGGTTGATGCTCCAAAGCCGTAAAGCCCCGGATCGTCAATCGTCATAAGCACCGGTAAGCCAAATTGGCTGAGACGTTTGGTCTGCCACTCAGCATGCATGGCAAGGTTTTTTACCAGCATATCCCGTAAAGTATCATCATAATAACTAGCCCGTCTGTTTTTGTCTGTGATCTGCATTCCCAAGGTCAACGAACCACTAAGCTGCCCCTTTAACATTATGGCATCCCTTGTGCCATAATGTTCAAGATTACGACAAAAGACTTCAAACCCCTCACCACCCTGTGAGCTGAATCCAAAGCGTTCCAGCGCTTGTTGGTTACCCTCAATCGCCTCCAAATACTGCGTATAGAAGACTGTCATCCTCTCTACCCAATCTGTCGCTTCGACTTGAAATTTCGGATCTTCGGCTTCCCCAATGACACCAGTTTCAATCAAGGCGTTAAGATATTGCCCAACGAAGGAGCTTTCTGCTCCAAGTCGCGGAAGTTGAGGCCAATGCGGAGCGAGCGGAACACTTTTCCATATCAACTCTAGAGCATCATCACCATTGGTGAGGGGTATACTCCCAACTCCCGTTGCTAAAAAATGAGGTTTAAAGCTTTCTATTAGCATATCTCAACCACTTCCCATTCCAAAAAAATTAGTTCATTACATTCTATGTTGAATCATAAGCTTAATCAATATTTATGTTATTATTGTAGCCATATTTAAAAAAATAAATGAGACAAGAAATGAATTACACGGTCGTATCCATCCCCCAGCGACCCAAGCTTGAAGAGTCTCTTAGTCTAGAAAGGACGCAAACAGCGCCACGGTCCCACATCTTTACCCCGGCGACCCAAGCCAGAGGAAGTTTCTTAGCTGAGAGAGCACGGAGAGAGGAATCGCGTCAATGAGCGCAGGTGATGAAGCGTGAAGAACCGCAACGGTTCACATGCAGAAAGCCCAGAGGTTTTGCGGTTTAGCGGAATCACCAAGTGAATAGCGATGGAACGTGTGCGAACGGGCTAAGAAACTGACTCCCGAACGTGCTAAGAAACTGACTCCTCATATGCCACAGATAAATCAAATCTACGTAATGAAACGCTGCCCAAACAAGCATGACACCCGCAATGATTCCCGGTACCCATAAAAATGTTCGGTAATGCCCACCAATACGTCGGATATCACGGAAACGGATGGGTAGAAATAAGATTACCAGAACAACATAACCAAGAACTGGAACGTAGAAAGGTACCCCCCATGGTAATAAAGCCCAGCCGATTGAGATAAATACTGCAAAGTGGAAACGTCGTTCCAACCAATAAACAAGAGCTAACGGGTGTGGAGCATCCGGCAGATGTGGCGCAACCACACCAACCTGAAGCAACCGAATAAGCATAAACAAGGCGCTTAACATCGCCCAAATTAGCCAAGGGGACTGAGCTTGGATCAAATTAATACCCTGCCATAAATGTGCTAACCACGGATTCATATGAATCGGGATACGGTAAACTCCGGCGGTAACCAAGCCAGCCAGCATCCCTTGACGGGCAAAAACTAATAATCCATTCCAGAACCAAGCATTGCGCAAACGCCGTCTGGGCTTTCGTTCTTTGATTTCTTTATAGCGCCAAGTAACTGACCGAATATTCCTCCAAACTAGAAATATCATTAGTAGCGACCAAGTACCAGCAACAAATGGTTCCAAAACCCAACGAGCGCTTGAGGCCGAAGGGGATTCAGTCGTCACTTCCCCCCATACCCCTGAAAGCTTGTTTCCCTGAACATAAAGTAACTGCTCCGCCGAAAGCCCAGGAATAACTGCAGGAGTCGTTCTAATAGCAAAAGCCAAATTGGGTTGAACCTCTATCACTGCCTTACGAAAATACGTTTGGGCCAAAGCGTCTGAATCTAACCCTTTTCCTACCGTCCAAGCCCAAAGAGACGGATGAAGCATTTTGCTTGTAATAGTTTTTTGGAAAACGTCGGGTTGTGGCAATCGACTGGATGAAATTAATTCTACGGGTAGTTCAGCCCACACCCCCATGCCCACTCGGTCAGCCGCCTGTAGCCAAAGTTCATCAGGGACCCGACCGATAAAATAAATGAGGTTGATCCCGTTTTGTCGTTTAGATTGTAACCAAGACTCTACTTGTCCCTCATGTCTCAAACGAGACTCCTCCAGAGCGGTTAATGCCTCCCCCTTAATTGAGATTACCTGGTTATTTAGTATCCACTTCCCTGAAGTAAGAGCGACCGAACGAAGACCTATAGGTAACGCCAAATCATCAAAGTCTCCTTTGCTGTTAGTCACCTTTAAATACATCTGGTAGAGAAACGGTGCTTGCATTGTCCAACGTTGGGCATTTGGCACTGTAAAGGTCAAAGTAACCGGCTGATTATCTGTACCTTCCTCAGCCTTCACAGTAAGTGTTTGTTCTACTATACCGGCTGACCCATCCGAAAGCACGCCGTAAACCGTGTAAGGCCCTTCCTGCGAAAAGTTATGATGTTGTAAATAAGTCTTTACTGTAATCTGCGCGGTAGTTTCTGTCCAAGAGACATTGACTTGTGGCAACATGAGGGTCGTTTCCACCGCTGCTTCTAAACGAACGTTACCAGTAATTTCCCCTGATTTCGGCCAATCGGAACCTAATAACATGGTACGTTGCGCTATGCCTCCAGCAAGCTCGACCACCAGAATGTTATCCTCTCCATAGCGAAACGCCTTAGCCGGAATCTCAAATCCGTCAGCCCCGCCACTTCCTTCAAACTCGCCGATTTTCTGACTACTAACGATCCCATTTAAGAAGACATTGGCATGTCCCCGCACACCATTAAAGGTAAGCAGCATAGTCCGGGAACTCCATTCTCCTGGGATTTGAAAACGTTTAGCCACGACAGAAATTCTCTTACTTGAAGGTAACGTTATGGGCGATCCATTAGGCAATAATGATTGCGCGTTATTTCCCTTTGAGAGTTCGGATTCCGTTGTCCAAGCCTGACGCAACGAAGAGAATTGATCCCAATTCCCGTTTAGATCCTGCGAATACCGTGCGGCGCTTAAAACATTTTGCCCTGTTTGTAGGGATTCCCCGCTAGGGCTTTGCCAATACCACCAAAGTATTCCTATTGTCAATGCCAATAAAGCAATAAAAATCATTAATCGTCGATTAAACATTTCAATGGCCCCTCATTATTTATCTCGTTGTTAACATATTCGGGCAAGACTTCGAAAACCCTTGCCCGAATCATAATAAATAAAAACCCCTTGGTAACTGGCTCATAGAACCAAGTTTTCCAATGGGTTTAAAAGAGATACGAGAAGGGACCTTAATTTGGCTTCTCATCTTTGCGGCACTCTGGGCAAATTCCGTAAAACTCCATGCGGTGCCCCGTAATTAGAAAACCGGATTTTTCCATAACTTCTTGATTCATATCTATTAAAGGACTGTGGTAATCGGCCACCATACCACACATCAAACAAACAATATGATAATGGTTTTTTGGGTTGCCATCGAAACGACTAGACATATCGCCATAAGACAATTCTAAAAGATGGCCATGCTCTTTAAGCATGTTAAGAGTATTATAAATCGTTCCCAGACTAACCCCTGGAAATTTAGCTTTAACATGATGGTAAATTTCATCCGCTGTGGGATGGGACTCTGTTTCTAGCAGGAACTCCAAGATTGCCTGTCTCTGAGGCGTAAAGCGGACGCCTTTATTCTTTAATTGTTTAAGAATTTCGATTGCATCCATTTCTACATCTTCTTTCATTGTCTTTAATTTTAAAATTATTGTTATTTAAATTTTAAATCAATTTATTAAATTTGTCAATAAAAAAGGAGAGTATATACTCTCCTCTTTTATAATGGTATTTTGATGATTATTCAGCCGGATTTGGTGCTTCAACTGGACAAACACCAGCGCAAGAGCCACAGTCAGTACAGAGTTCTGCATTAATGACGAACTTATCGTCACCTTCACTAATTGCGGAAACTGGGCATTCCGCTTCGCAAGCTCCACAGCTAATGCATTCAGAATTAATAACGTATGCCATGTCAAACATCCCCCTTTTTCTACAACTTCCGGAATTAATATACCAAAGCTACAGAAAAAAGGCAAGCAAAACGTTTATTATTACCATTACTTTAAAACTTATGCAACAAATTAGAGATCACGCTCAGGCTTATACGGTACTTGATAAAGTCGACGCATACAATGTGAGCAATAAGGCAAAACTCGATTACTCACATGATTCCGTCGAAAAAGAATATGACCTAAATCCTCATGTTCAAAACCACAAGCACGACATTTTTCCAACATTTACTTTACCTCCCACACCTTGTGTGTTTCCGTACAAATAATTTACCTTTATAGTATGCTCTTTTTGACCAGAAAATAAACACCTGTAAGCTTTAGATTTGCTTGCTTAAAATCTGGGTTAAGTGTCCAAGTGTATAGCATTCATACATTTCGCAATATGGGAGAAACTCTTTAACATAAGGAGTCTCCAACCAACGTCGTTCTGGGAGTGTATTCAACCACAGTACTTGGCGAACATGACGACGGATCTCCCCCAGTAAGGCTGCTGCCTTTTCTCCTTCCAAAGTTTGAGCATCACTTACAATCACCAATAACGTTTGCTTGGAAATAAAGTTAGAGAACTTTTTTTGCAGGGTTTCCAAAGCTTTGGCAAAATTAGTCCCTCCTCCCCATTCCTTTCCCGACACAACAAGGGATTCTTTGACCATGGTTTCAAAAGTTTGTCCTTTCCGAAACTTCCCAAGTAAGGGAATTAGCGTTTCCCCAAAGGCGAAGGTTTGAAGCCCGCTCACAGCAGAGGAGAGCCCATATACGAACTGCCAAATAAATTCCGAATATTTGAGCATGGACCCAGAAATATCACAAAGTAAAATAATCTTAAGCCGACCCTTACGCCGACTGCGATAGCTTCGCTCTACTAGGACCCCACCATAGCGTAAATTCCTTCGCAGTGATAAGCGCATATCTAAAGCGCCACGCCTTCGCGCCGCTCGATAGCGACGAGTCACCTGACTGGCAAGTTTCTGACTTAGTCGGCGAATCAAGCGAATAACCTCCGGCCATTCTTCAGGGGAAATTTTCTTGAGATCCCGACTCAAGACCTCTACTTCCCGCTCACGAAGCGCACGTTCCACTTCTGAGAGAACGCCGTCTGAGGAGCCTGGAGATAGAATCGGCTCATCTTCCTCATTTAACTTCTTGCGCCAATATTCGAGTGATCCGCGAAGAACCCGCTCCACCATGGGTTGATAAGAATGATCCACTGGTATTCCACTTCTCGTACCCTTTGATGATTTCTCTAAAAAATCGCGGAGACGAAGTTTATCTTTCTCTGGGAGACTGGCATAAACAGCCCGCTGTTCATCCGTAATATCCAATTCGTTTTCCTGAAAGCGCAGGTCCTGACGGGTACTCTCGATCTGTTCATCCCATTGGGAAGCTTTCTGTGCTACGTCCTTCTGCCATGCCTGTTTTTGTTCCAAAGACGCAAAGTAGGCCCGAAAGGCTTCTTTGAACGCCGGAATATGCTGAATATTTTTGACGAGTGTTGCTTGCAGCACTGCCTCAACCCTATCTCTATCTACCAAACCGATAAGGGTTAGCCCTTCTGTAGCATCCGAAATTTCTGAAGGGCTGACCTTAAGTCCAACAGTCCTTAACAATTGGGCAAATTCTACTAAGTATCGATCCAATTCACTAACTCGATAATTAATGTAATTTTGATCGTTTTCGGTTTTATTGTTATTGTTAATATTGTTGTTTTTGTCCATAGACATGCCTTTCTCCCTGTGCAACTTTGCTGGACTCAAAAAGAAGACGTTCTGCTCCCATCTCCCGATAGAAAAGTTCAACATCGTCCTTGCTCTTAAGTAGCAAGGTTAGTGTGGCCTCGACCCAGGCCGGATCGAGGCCAGTCTTTCCCATTACGAGCAAGGCCTTAGCCCAGTCCATTGTTTCGGAAACAGATGGAATCTTATTTAGAGTGAGGCGCTCCCGAAGAACATTAACAGCCCTTGCCACTTCAAAGGCTAAGCGTTCTGGCAAATCGGGAATTTTGGCCCGTAGAATACGAACTTCTTTATTGACCGAAGGGGGCTCTACATGAAGGAAGATACAACGCCTTTTTAACCCATCGGAAAGCTCCCGTTCACCATTTGACGTTAAGACAACAATAGGTCGTTCTTTTGCCCTAATTGTCCCCATCTCGGGAATTGTGACTTGGAACTCCCCTAAAAGTTCAAAGAGAAAAGCCTCGAATTCAGAATCTGTTTTATCAATTTCATCAATCAACAGTACAGTTCTTTCCTCACTCAAAAGTGCTTGTAGCAAAGGGCGCGGGAGTAAGTAGTCTGTAGAAAAAAGATCGGCCTCTTGCAGATGCTCCCGTCCCATTTGAATCTTCAAAAGTTGACGTTGATAGTTCCATTCGTAAAGCGCTTTCGTCTCATCAAGTCCTTCATAACACTGCAAGCGGATCAGCGGAGCCCCAAAGACCTGACTTAAGACTTTGGCTATCTCCGTCTTGCCCACTCCAGCAGGTCCAGAGACCAAGAGTGGCTTGCCTAACTCGGTCGCTAAAAACGCCGTTAGCGCGATCCGATCATCCCTTTCACTAATATAGCTGGCTGCTTCTAAAGCCTTTTCAAACTGATCTAATGTCATCCGGTCAGACATCTAACCCCTCCAATTCGATATTCGATATTCGTGGTTCGTGGTTCGAATAAGTACTTCGACCCACTAACAACAGAACTCGAATTGTTAACTTCAAACTTAACTACTAAACTTCAAACCACGAACTCCGATATTCGAACCTCGAACTACGAACTACGAACTACGATTATGGACTACGCTTTCGTATACCATCTCATAACTTTTTACAGCTCGTTCAACAGGAAATGTTTCCCGCGCCCAGGTTACAGCCTGTGCGGAAAAAGTCTTGTACAATATGTCATTGGTCAACAGTTTAAGTACGCCCTCACTCATCGCTTGGATGTCCCCAACTTCGGCTAGATAGCCTGTTTTTCCGTGTTGAACAACTTCAGGTAATCCTCCAACCCGGCTCGCCACCACCGGAACCCCACAAGCCATCGCCTCCAGAGCTACCAGACCAAAACTTTCCTTTTCCGATGGGAGTATAAAAACATCGGCCATCTGTAAGATCTCCTGAACACTTTCCTGTTTTCCGAGAAACTGAACTTTTCTTTCCAACCCTAGCCTAACAACCTCTCGTCCAACCCGCGCCATCTCCGGCCCATCCCCGACGAGTAAGAGGCAACAAGGAGTAACTTTCTCCACCAGTGCAAATATTTTAACAACATCCACGACTCTTTTTACTTCCCGAAAATTCGAGATATGGGCCAATACCTTTTCTCCACATGGGGCAAAATGCACTCGACATTTTGCCATCACACCCTCTTTAGGTAAGTAAATTTTCGGATCAATGAAATTGGGAATAATTTTAATACCTCCGTCAATAGTCCCGAAAGTATCCTCCGTTTCCCTTGCTAGCGCACCCGAAACCGCCGTTATTCGGTCGCTAGCCCGTAATGCCAAACGTGTTAACAAATTAAACTCTTCAAAAGCACCCACCAAGGTGATATCCGTTCCATGCAGCGTGGTCACTAGTGGTAGCGGCCTAGTCATCATTTGTTTAGCCAAATACGCACTAATACTGTGAGGAATCGCATAATGGGCATGGATCACATCCAGTCCCACAAAATTCGCGACTTCGACAATTTTATTGGCAAGTAATAACGTATACGGAGGAAATTTAAACAACGGATAATTTACATCCGTCACCTCATGGAAAAATAACTGTTCATGAAATCGATGTAAACGAAACGGTCGTGCAGAAGAAATAAAATGAACTTCATGCCCTCGTTCGCCTAAAGCATACCCTAGCTCGGTCGCAACAACACCACTACCCCCATAGCTTGGGTAACAAACCATCCCAATTTTCATTCCTGTGCACCCTCTTTTAACTGAACAATTAGGTCATAGCTCCAACTTGGCATCCGCTTCACTTCTTATGAATACCAGCCAAAGGCTAACGTTCAGAGAGTGAGCTCCTCAAAGCCTATCGGCATTGCTTCCTGAATCGCCTCTCCGATTATTTTCTGAATATCATTGACCATGCGGGATACTTCAAACTCAGCTTCCAAATATTCTCTTGCCGCTGGGTTTAAGCTTACCAAACTATATAAACGTTCTAACTCCTGTTGCTTCTCCTCACTGATCTCAGTCTCCAACAATTGTGCCTCGCGAATCTCCCATTGTTTCAATTGAAAGTCACGAATCATCTTATGGTGGTTCGCATCACTCATAACCTTTTCTTTAGATTTATGAAACTGCTTGAATTCATCCGATTCCTTCAGAGTGCGCGCCAATTCATAGGCCAAATCATTTGCAGCCATCTATTCTACCCCTCCCAGTCCCTATCTCTTCCTGATTATTGTCTAATTATATAGAACTTTAGGACATGAAACAAATAATCTCTTCTCTAAATATTCGCTGTAAGCTTATCCTTCCTGTGAATTATTAACAATGCCTTCCAACAAGTCAAAAGCCTGTAATCTGCTAAAAGCCAATAAATCATCCCATTGTTCACGAGTAATATTCCAAGGGCAATGAACCGCCATCCGACTTGCAAATCCCAACGGAGTTCCGCTGTACATTTTTTCCAATCGACGTTGAGCAAGACTTACGAGCCCCGGCGCATGAGCATTACACGAAATCGGTTCTAGACATAGAACCGGCTCGCCCTCATAGGTCACGAGTAAACTAAATTTTGTGAGCTGTCTGATAGCTACTTTTTCTCTACTAATCGACTCATTTAAAGGAACTGGATCAGGCTGAATAACTCCACCCAGTTCCTTCCAGAAACGTCTTTCAGTGGAGCTAGCATTAGAAACACAAACTCCCACAGCCCCCATCTGACGGGCGAAACGTACCACGAAACGAGCAAAATCACATTCCACATTTCCCTTTAGCGATAATCCGTCTAAAATCACTAGCCGCTCAGAGCAGCTTAAAGTAAGTTCTCCGATTCCCTCTTCCCCCAATTGGACAATATTACATCCCGGCAACATCCTAATCATCGGATCTAAGACAGTGCCTCTTTCAGTTAAAAAGGCTCCTAGGGCTTGTGTCCAATCCTCAAGGCCATCTTCGTTCCACTCTACTCGGGGGGAAAGCTCAATTTCAATCCAAGGCATTTTGCTCTTCTCCTTCACAAACCAGCTTACACACACACATCTTTAGTGTTTCACTGAAATGTAAAGTCTATTCCCTGAGCCACCGAGCAACTCTATATATCACTCCTAGTCCAGTTTGTAGCTTACTTTATCTAAACCCGCGAACCCTACTACCGTAGGGACCCCGATCTGACGTAGCAACTGACTCGCTTCATCAATGTCCCGACCGACTACCTTTGCAACGTGGGCATCAGACCCCAAAGTAAACTCGATCCCCCGTCGCATTATTTCCTCCATCAGGCGTCTCTCTGGGTAAAATTCTCCAACTGGCTTATACCTACCGTTCGTGTTCACCTCTAGAACTAAGCCTTGCTCAGCAACTGTCGATAATGCCTCATCTGCCAGCGTTAAAATATCCTTCCTCGGCCTAACTCCAAAAATTTTAATTAAATCAAAATGCCCAATCGTCGTAAATAGCCTACTTTTAGCGGCTAGTGTCAAAACCTCAAAATACCTTCGGTAAAGCTCATCAGCATCTTTTTTCCAATGTAGCGGCTCCTCTTCCGGATAATCAAACGCCCAACCGTCAAATTCATGGACTGAGCCTATCACAAAATCAAACGGAAACTGTTCCAATAAATGTTTGATTCTTCCTTCTTCGTGAGGACGATATTCGGCCTCCAACCCGATACGAACGGCTAAACCGGGATATTCTTGTGCCACTTCTCGTATCAAAGAGAAGTTCATCTGCTCCCAATAATAGTCATGATCGGCAAACCCAATTTCTTTTAATCCTCGACGGGACGCTTCATCCAAAAACGCCCGAATGTTTTCCCGATTTGCCTCCCGATCATTGTGCCCGATAAGATGAACGTGCATATCTAACATCTCTAAATATCCCCTCAATCTTTAAATAGTTACCCCACAGAGCACCTATGTATCAATGAAAACGTAAGCCACGAACCCTCCCCAACTTGCATAGCGCCTTTACGTCGAAGACGAAAACAGCCCCCCAAAGAACCTATGGTCGTCCTAACTCGTCCTAACCCCGGCGGCGACCCAAGCCTAGAGGAAGTTTCTTAGCTTAGGGAGCACGTAGAGAGGAATTGCGTCAATGAGCGTAGGTAATGAAGCGTTAAGAAACGCAACGGTTCACATGCAGTAAGCCAAGAGGTTTTGCGTTTTAGCTGCATCACCAAGCGAATAGCAATGAAACGTGTGCGACTGGGCTAATAAACTGACTCATCTATAGAGTTTGTACTCCTGTCGTTATCATAAGATAAGGATGTGGATCCAGATCAGAATACGCCGCCTTTGTGGTTGGTGCAGCCAAATCTGCAAAGAAATTACCCGTTAATTTCACATCCGTTTTCCCGACGATTTGACCCTTGATAATACGTAAACTGTGAGGCGCACTGAGCGAGTACGACCCGGAAACGGCCTCCTGAGTATGTAAACCGAGCACTGATAATACAAGCACGCCATCCTCCACGCCCTGTAAGGCCTTTACCCAAGGCACCTCTGCCTGATGCTTAAGGTAAAGCCCTGCAGTTCCTTGAGGAAGAGCTGTCGGTTTCGTGCCCCATCGCACTGAGTCTTTAACCCGGAGAAAGGGGGTCTGAAGTTTTCCGTCACGAACCAAAACAGTACGATTTGCAGGCACTCCCTCAGGCGTAATGAGATAGGAGCCTAATTCCAGCGGACGGAGAGGATCAATGAGTAATGAAAAATGCGGGTGGAACACAAGTTTATTCTCAAGAAAGCTCTCCTTAGGAAATGCTCCCTGCCCTTCGAGCACTCGGTCTCCTGAAAAATTAGGCAATATAAATTGCCCTAGCATATCCTCCGTCATAGAAGGGGCAAGGATCACTTGGGTCTGGAGCCCGACCGGCGGTGCACCTGTTTGCATCGCCTCAAAGAAACTCAACGTCCTTACCCATAATGCCTCCTGCTCTTCCGGTCGAGATAGGCGGCGTTTGGCAAATCCGCCCCCGATCAAGCTGTCGAAAGAAAACCACGCTACAAATTGAGATTGTTGATATGTAACGGCCAGACCTGTCGAAGTACGAACATGTCGGTGTCCCCAAGCCGTTTGAATACTTCCTTGTAACTTGGCATTAACGGGTTTATCCGTTAGCCACAGCCTGACTTGATCAAATAAAATCTGATCATCGCCAGTGATAATTCTTTTAATCGCCTGGTCCTCAACGGCAACTAGTGGCAAAGGTTCGGGAGAAGGGATATGTGCCGCATCCGGATCTTCATAGGAAGCCTGCCTCCATTGTTCTAATTCTTGTTGCCAATATTCCCGCTCGTCATGGGATCCCAATTGAACCATAGCCTGACTGCATTTTCCATCTGCCCAGACCAAGAAGACCTCACCGCTTTCGCCCTGACGATAACTTGGTGGCGTATACACGCTCCCAGGAGAATTATCTTTTATACCTAAGGACACAGCTTCCGATTCATTCACCAAAATGCGCCAATCCGCAAGGCATAGCTCTTCTTTTTTTGGAGCATGCTGAGACTGATAGAGAAAATCTTCTAATAATGCTACGAGTTTCATCCGTGTTCACCTCCCAAACTGACTTGTTGATCGGCATCCATAAGCAGGTAACGATGGCTTCCACCGCTTGAAGCAACGGATTGCCCGCCCTTCCCGCAGGTTCCGATAGCATCATAACACCCTTCACCAAGCCCTCCACGAATCGCTTCCAAGGCAGAAAGGATTTTTCCGCTAAAAATCGAGGGTTGATAAATTGGAAGATCCGAGTCAGCGACATCAATAATTCCGTCACATTGAAAGACGAAATCTCCAGTTTTAGGATTGACTTGACCCCCACGATACCCTAAAAGAAGTAGATTTTTCTCCCCTTCAATTAGCTCCCCATGCTGCAGGAGAGTTTCTCGCACTGCTTTTACTTCATCCATCAAATGCCCTGCTGGTGTTAAAGGAAGCATGCGGTCAACTAACAAACGAATATTACTCATTCTGGGCAGCGGAATATGCCCGTAGCTCTCCGCCCTTCCAGCACCGGTTACAGGCATTCCTGCTTCTTCGGCGGAAAAGATATCCCCCAGCCCAGCTTCCAGCACCCCGTCCTGTACAATAGTTACAGTTTGTCTGAGGAGCCCATTGGCTGAATAAGGTTGATACGCCCAATCTCCGGGGAGCGGACCGTCAATAATATTGACACCTGGTCTCGCCACCCGCAGGCCCTTACGGAGTTTTCCAGCTTCGCCCAGTACAGACTCATTTAGATGATCTGACTCCACTGCATGCCCAAAAGCCTCGTGTGCTAACCCCTTTGCTAGCCCATAATCGATAATCAGAGGATAATGACCGCTCGGCAACTGAGGCGCACCACAGACCGCTCTGGCAAATCCGGCTCGGTCCAGTGCCTTTCTTTCTAGGACATGATCCGCTAATTCCTCAAAGAGCACGCTGGCGTCCATCCCACTGCGGTGAATCAGAGTACTCTGAGCCTTGCCCTGATCTCGTACTGTCCCTTGATGCATCAACACCGCTCTAGGAATGACAAACGACACGTTGGTCCCATCCGTCCGCCCGATACACCACACCTCTTCTACCTGGCGATAACTCGTTTGCCAGACCCCCTCTTGGAAGGCATCTCTCAGACGGGCGTGCAAGGTCATCACCATTTCCTCAAGTTCAAGCAAAGGAATTTCTCCGAAAACCTTTTGGGCAGGATTCGTCTCCTCAGCCTGGACCTGAGGGGCATTCCAAATCCTGAGATTTAGCTTCGTCCCGATAGCTTCATTTCTACAGGCTAACTGAATAGCCTTTTCGACCAGTTTCTGACCGATCCCTTCAGCTAAAATGTCTGATGTTGCGAAGCCCGTTGCCCCGTTCTTCGTGAACGCCTGAACTCCTAAGCCACTATCCGCGCCAGTCGATACCCGTTCGAAACGTCCATTACTTATGCGCATGCTCCATTCCCTGCGAGACTGTGCTCGTACAATGACATACCCATCAAAAACCCGAGTCTCAGACAGTATGGAGTGTACTAACTCTTTAATCTCCTTTTGTTCCACAATTACCCTCCTAATATTCAAACATTCGCACTCTTGGCTACTATTTTCATGTTAATAGGGATATTATACCACGGAAAAAAAAACTAACACGTCGAAGGTTCCGCTGATCAAGACTCGAACTATCCTACGCCGATAAGTATTCCTTTAGGGAACACGGCTTCGGCGATACTAATCCTTCGCCGCAAAGTTTTCCTTTTGGGATAAGCGGCTACGGCGAAACCCTACACTGGAGGCTTTCGTCACCGGAGACTATCGTGTTTGAGATTAGTAGCGCCGCCAAGGCTTGAAATACAATGTTTCTGATTGAATGCCACCTTGAATTACTTGATAGGGTGACTGTTAGAAGGTCTCACCAGAAGGTTTCAGGTCCTTGCAAAAATATATCCCGAAGCCTGTATAATTGTTAAAGCCTCGGGACACAATTTAGTTAGTCTCACGTTTTCTTTTTTATCCCCACTCCTCTCTTTTACTTCACTTGCGACGAAAACTTCGTTGCAAGTTTTTTTTTACTTACTCCAATTGTTTGACCATAAGCTTTCGCTCCTCGGCAAATCCGAACTGTTCGTAAAGATGGAGTGCTCTAACATTATGACTACTAACTGCAAGGCCAAGGTATGAAATTCCTTGTTCATTACATTGGTCTTCTGCAGCTTTCAGCAACTTCCTCCCCACACCTTTGCCCCTCCACTCTGGAAGGACAGCCAAATCCATTATCCACCCTTGCGAAACACCTGTTAACTCTTCCTTGGAAGAAGTCTGCAAAACTAAATAACCGATTGATCTTTTTTTTCCAGTTTCCAAACTGGGCTGGCCCTCATCAACTGAGGTCTCTGCAATAAAGACGAGGGATCCAGACTTCTGAATCCAAGTCCAAAACCCACTAAGAATACTTTCTCTGTATTTAAGGGTTTCCTCCATTGGCTGCTTACGCCATGGAGAAATGCTATGAGAAATCCCTAGTTTTCCAAGGGCATAAATAAATGGCCAATCAGAAACATCACCAAACCGAACTCGCATATTATCACCTCTTAGAGTAACTTATGCCAGCATCAGTCATGTCGCTTTTGACATTCAAATATTATTTTTAAGGACACTAAATTCAAGTGTTCTTTTTTCTTGTTAATAGAACTAAGTATTCTGAGTCAGTGTCTTAGCGCGTTCGCACATCCTACGCCGGCAAGTATTTCTTAAGGGATCACGGCTTCGGCGATACTCATCCTACGGCGCGAACGTATTCGTCTGTGGCTCAGCGCCTTCGGCATAAGTCTCCACTGGAGACTTACGTCACTGGAGACTATCGTGATCCATTGCTATTCGCTTGTCGCTAAGTCTAAAACTCAAAACCTCTGGGCTTACTGCATGTGAACCGTTGAGTTTCTTACGCCTTATCGACTGCACTCATTGACGCAATTCCTCTCTCCGTGCTCTCTAAGCTAAGAAACTTCCTCTGGCTTGGGTCGCCCTAGGGATCGGGTTGCATGTTGGGGACGGTTTTTGACTTGCATTTTGGAGGAGGTTTCTTCCTCGTCATACTTAGCCAATGAATAAAATGTAAATGTTTCCTGAAAGGAGCTGACTCCGCTGTATCTATTCACCTTGATGCTGGGCCTCTGTCTTCTTCTTTGGGGGATGCAAGTTTTGCGACAAGGGCTACAGTCGTTTGCAGGGCTTCGCCTCTACCAAGTACTCCGTTGGATGACCGCAACTCCATGGCGCGGATTCTGGAGTGGGTCAATTTCGACCGCCCTTCTCCAATCAAGCACTGCCTTGACAGTAATGGCCGTGTCTTTCGTTGATGCGGAACTACTCCCTTTTGGAAATGCCCTTGCTCTAATTTTAGGAAGTAATGTTGGCACCACGCTGACCACCCAGCTTCTCGCTTTTCCCATGGACGTAATAACTCCTTATATAATGATTTTTGGCGCCCTAGGTTATCTTTTTATTCCAAATCGAGTACGATTTCTTTTCCTGTCCATCTTTAGTCTTGGCATTCTATTTTTCGCATTAAGTTTACTCCAAACAGGTATGGCTCCGCTCGCCGACCTGCCAATAATCCGGCACTTCCTACGGCAACTGGGAGACAACCATCTCCAAGGGGTCATCGCTGGAACGGTACTTTCTGCCCTACTTCACTCCTCCAGCGCCACGACAGGTATTGTCATGCTCCTCACTGAGGATGGATGGATAACCATCCCCACTGCGCTGGCCTTCATCTTTGGTGCAAACATTGGCACTTGTTTTACTGCCGTATTAGCAGCCCTAGCTTCCTCACGAGCTGCCCAACGGGTAGCCTTGTTCCATGTTTTACTGAACGTATTTGGGGTACTTATCTTCTTACCCTTTGTTGGACCACTGGCCCATGGACTCACCCTCATGGGAGGAAGTCTTTCACGACAGGTTGCTAACGCCCATACCCTCTTTAATCTCCTTTCCTCCATATTGGCCTTCCCCTTATTACCTTGGGCGACTCGGTTTCTTAAAAAAATACTCCCGTAAGACCCTCTCGCGAGGTTCGTGGTTCGAAGTTCGAATTAAGAAAAGAACCGTCCCTTAAGCTTCCTATGCTTCTGAAAGCGACCCCAGAGACAAGACGGTGCACATGAAATGTGCCGTCTACCCAACAGCCTTTTCTCTGTTGTCCTTCTCCGTTCTCCGTTCCACGACCCAAGCCCGGGACGCAGTGTCACACAGGCGCGACGTCTTTACGTAAGCAGGCTAGCAAACTTCCGTTCAAGCGACCGACCCCAGATACGGAGCAGTGAACAAGGATGTTCACTGCCGCCATAGCGCCCGAAGACACTGTCTTCGCACGTATTAACCTTCTTGCAGGACGGCGCTTATGGCGGGGACCCCGCTCCCCAAAGAAGGCGCTTGAACGGTTAGTTTGCTCTGCGTCGTAAGTACCGAGCGCTGTGTGACACAAGTCCCTCACACAAGTCCCCCTTTAATTCCAAATCTCTCCTCGATTAAATCACAAATTCCTGAGGCATCATCTAACCCAAAGCAGGGAATCCCGTTGTCAAAAGTGATATCACTTGCTATAGCTATAAGTTCCTCGAGTTTAGAGAATAGTTCCTGATGCACAGCTGAACGAAATACCTCAATCTTCGGTTTGTTGCCGTGCTTGTATCCCTCGGTAAAAATAACATCCACCCCCTGAATTCGGGCGAGAACCTCATCAAGTGGCTGATCCCCTGCTACCTTCTCTAAAATGGCAATTCTTTGGGGCGAGCTTATTGCGACAATATCTGCACCCGCTTGGTCATGTCGCCATGTATCTTTGCCTGGTTGATCCATTTCGAACCCATGGACATCATGTTTCAGGGTAGCCACTCTCCACCCACGGTGCTTCACTTCACGAATAATTTTTTCTAAAAGCGTGGTCTTCCCTGAATTAGACTTTCCGCCCACAATCGAAATAACGGGAATTTGTGGACGTGCTTTAGTTGAATGATAAGGCATCTTTATTTCTCCCACTCCGCAATCCAGCTCGCCATCAGGAGTTCTCCGGGTTCCACTGGTCCATGGTTTGCCGGCACATCTACTAATAATTGGCTACCAATCATGGAACGAAGAATCCCCGATCCTTGAGCCGATGCGAGATCAGCCCAAATCTCCCCATTTTTAAACACCACTTGAGCACGTAAAAAGCGCCTTTGTTTCCCTGCTTTTCTAAAACCGCTGGCCATTTTAACCAGAAAACGCGCTTCTTCTGGATTAGTACGTCCCGCCAATTTGCGCACTACCGGACGAACCAGAAGTTCAAACGTCAACATAGCCGCAGCGGGATTTCCAGAAAGAGAGAAAAAAAACTGCTTTCCTTTTTGCCCAACAGCCGCCGGAGTTCCCGGCTTTAGATTCAATTTCCAAAACAGCATTTCACATCCAAACTTGGCCAGCGCATGGCGCATAATATCGTAATCACCCACTGAGGCTCCGCCAGTTGTGACGACAATATCCATGTCCGCAAACATTTCTAAGACCTCTATGGTCTCATCGATTTGGTCGGAAACTATAGGAATCACCATAATCTCGCATCCAGATTCTTGAAGTATTCCGCGCAAAGTATAACTATTACTATTATAAATCTTAGCTGGGAGCAAAGATTGCCCTACATCCATAAGTTCCGTCCCGGTAGAGAACAACCCCACGCGCGGTCGACGGTATACGGTAACTTTATCCTGTCCTACAGCGGCTAAAAGCCCAATGGCCGGCGGGGTTAAAAAGAAACCCCGTTTAAGGAGCAAATCCCCCTCTTTGATCTCCTCCCCCCTCGGTACGATATTAGAACCAGGTGATACTGGCCTCGCTATCGTCACTTTATTACCAATTTGTTCAGTGTCTTCCATCCTTACAACACAGTTAGCACCAGGTGGAATGGGTGCGCCTGTGAATATCTTGGCAGCTTCACCTGGAACAATAACTCGCTCTGAGAAGGTTCCCGCAGGAATTTCACTCACCACGTTAAGTTGGAGCGGTTGAAAGTCATCTACTGTGGCTAGATAAGCATACCCATCCAGAGGCGAACGTTCAAATGGCGGCATGGCAATTTGTGATTTTACGTCCATGGCCAATACACGCTTATACGCATCGGTAATTGAAACGCACTCTGTTTCAACTGGTTGGATACGGGTAAGAACTAATTCCAAAGCCTCTTCTAATTCAATCATGATCTTCATGCAATCTTTCCCTCCACTGTAAGTCTTAGCCTTGACCCACTTTGAATAAGTATATCACAATCCGCTGTCCCGAAGACACTGTCTTCGCACGAATTAGCCTTCTTGCAGGATGGCGAGAAGAGACCGCTGTCCATGATGATAAGCACGATACTCTCCAGTGACGAAAGCCTCCAGTACGATAGTCTCCTGTGACGAAAGCCTCCAGTGGAGGGTTTCGCCGTAGCCGCCTATCCCAAAAGGAATACTTCGCGGCGTAGGATTAGTATCGCCGAAAGCGCACGACCCTAAACGAATACTAAGCGCTGTAGGATAGGGTTTCGCCGAAGCCGCAATCCCCAAAGAATACTTACCGGCGTAGGATGAGTATTGCCGAGCCACACACCCAAAATGATACTTCGTGGCGAAGGAACGAGCTTATCGCCACACTGCAACTCATTACGCATACTCCTGAAGTGTGGATTGGCAAGGCGCCGTGATGGCGGGAAGAGACATAATCATTGTTAGAAAAGAGAGAACCTGCCCATTCGGCAGGTTCTCAATAAGAAACTAGAGGGGATTCACACGAATCTTTTCGACTTGAACGCGGCCATTCTCTCGATAGATCTCTAGTTTCCGATTAGCTTCTTCAATATGAATAATTTCCCTTCCCACAGTGATGATAGCATTAGGATGGCAATAATCCACCAGAAGACGGCCTGTAGGACTGATTTGAACTAAGGTTGAACTGACCCCTGAGCCTCCAAGTTCGCGAATACTTACCCTCCCACCGGCAACGATTTTCCCTCCCCTGCATACGCCCTGAATCGAAACGTCTCCTTCTACCCGAATGTCAGAATTATAAACCCCCTTCTGACACTCAAACGATCCACCGCATTCAATAGTTGCGCCCTGTACATAACTAACTACTAAGCTGAGTTTTTCCGGAACTTCATTAGTCATATTTCCTACAAATTGCTCAAGCGCTTGATCAACCCGTTGCAAAAAAGGCAAGGCTTGGAGCTCTAAGGGTCCTAACCCAGCTAAGAAGTGCTTAGCAGTACGGATAGATACAATTAGGCCCTCCGTAATCATTTCATCGGTATTATGTTCAAGAACAAACTTTTCCACGCGATTAGCCAGTTTGGGAAGTTCGGGAAATTGTTTTTCCATGACCAGTTTCAAACATTGCCCCGGTTTAAATTTACTAGCTCCCGGTGACTTAATCAACACAGCCGTATTGCTTAGACAACCGCTCAGTTGTTCCCGTAGTTCGGAAACACATCTGAGGAGTTCAGAGCGAACCACGAATTTCTCCCCAACTACGATCTTTCCACCCAACAGATTTTGATAAATCTTGGCACCTTTTGCTGCTTTAATCTCAGCATGTGAAACAGATCCCTTAATCTCTAGCTTTCCCCCAGCATTTATTCGAAGCCCGTCTTGAACGTTACCCTGTATTAAAACGTCCCCCGGAAATTCAATACTTCCTGTTGCTAGATCAACATCCGTCTGCAAAACATAGACGTTCTCAACCATGTACGTCTTCTCATCTAGGCGCACAGGCTGCCCGGCGCAGGTAGCTACCACTTCGAGCCCATCCTCTGAAAGATGGACATTCTTTTTGAGATTGAATTGGAAATCCTTAAAGACTGCCGTGGGAATGACCTTACCTAGCACATCTTGCCCGGGAATCCCTGGCCTGCCCGGTATTTTGCGTGCAAGAACAGCCCCCTCTTGAACTAGTTTAACTTTGGAGGCAAAAAAGTCAATTTTCCCCTCATCCGAGGCTGAAAACTTATGAGGATCACCTACAAAGTCTTCTAATTGAGCGTGTTGGCATTGAATTGGCAACGAAGCTTCAGCGATAACAACCTCACCGACCCCTTTAACAGCCAATATCTCTTGCCAACACTCGGGCCTTAGTCCATGGACAACCTTTATTTCCTCCAAGTCTGCCTTCAACCTTGCCTCATCCCAGCATTCACCTTGGACAGGAAGGCTCACCCATGAAACAAGCTGTTCCAAATCAATCTCTTCCACGGCAGGAATATCCTTTGGAACGATATAATGCCCTGATGGTTCATGCTTAACTATTGCCACAGCAGACAATCCCTGATGACGAACTTGCAATTCCCAGGTTAACAGCCCCTTGGAAACCTTGGGGTGGAATTCTATATGATTCCCTAAACTAACGCCAAACGGCAGGTCATGATTTATACCATTAACCCTAACCTCCCCAGCCTTTACAAAAGGGATAAACTGTTTGACACCTTCTCCTAAGATAAAGTCATATTTGGTTTCATCCCAGATTGCTTGACTGGCGCTTAAAAAAGGAGCTTGTAATGTCTGATCTGTCCAAATAAGCCGAACCTTCCATTCTTTGGAGAATAAACCAGGTTCATCCATAACCTCAAGCGTGATATTGTCAGGTAAAAGCTTGAGCTTTTGCGCCCATTCTCGTCGAATTTCTTCCAGTGAATGCCCTCGAACAACTTCTTCTGGCACGTCAATCGCCCCACTTTATCTGAATTCTCTCATTACTTATATATTATCAAGAAATTTGCCCTATCCCCATAGGTCTTTAGTCCCAAAAAAGCAATAATAAAGCCCCGATTCTACCAGCCCTGGAGAAAGGAGACTTTATTTGGTAGATTATATCATTTCAAACTCAGTTCACTAATCATTAGGTGCCTGATATCCCGAAGATTTTTGCCCATTTGGATCTTGACTGTTACCAGGAACTTTAGGCAATGGCTTACTGGGTGTTACTATGATAGGCTTTAACAAATCCACGTTCTGTTGATCAATCACTTTAGCCGTGGTTATCCCAAGGAATAAGTTTGTAACCAATTTCTTTACTCCTACTGGATCGACCTTCCAATAACTTATCCCATCAATATCCTGAAAAGACCCCGGTAAAGTCTGAGAAATCACCTTTGTACTATTAAACCCAACGGAAACTTTAGCTAATGCATAAATATCCTTGGCCGATAAATTGGTGTTTACCGCCTCCATCAACTGTGGAACGAGGAAAGGAAGCTTTGGCAGGGTACTTAGCTTAAACATCTCCTTGGTAACCGCTTTGAGAACGACCTGTTGCCTTGCCGTACGTGAAATATCCGCTAAAGCATCGTGCCGGAAACGGGCATATTGTAGCGCTTGCGAACCATCTAAACGCTGAACTCCCTTATGAAGGTTAATATACCCGTCTACAAGATCGCCCGTCTCATAGTACATATCCTTCTCAACATCAACCGTAATTCCTCCTAAAGTATCAATGATTTTCTTAAACCCTGCAAAATTGGTTTGGACATATCCGACAAGTGCTTCGCCAGTCAGTTGTTCGACGTTTTTTTGTAGTGTCGGCAAATCAGTTAAGGCTGCAACCTCATTAATTTTTAGGTAGCCGTGCCCAGAAAGGGCTACTCGCGTATCTCGTGGAATCGAAAGAAGGCTAATCTGCTGAGTTTTTGGATCGACACTGGCCAAAATAAGTGAATCAGTATTAAATTTTACCTGATTAGGACGTTGATCTGCTCCGATGAGTAGGACACTCACCCGATTTTGAAGCCCGTTGGACGAGGATAGAATTCCATCCTCGCCAAACGTCTTCCTCCCTCCAATAAACCCGTTATACCAAAGAGACCCGGTAGCCATTATGCCCAGAAGGACTATGACCGTCAAGATCAATTTTATTGTACGCCTCACATTACCATCTCCGTCATTTCACATCATGTACTATTATGCCCAATTTAGTTCACAACGAAAATCTATTTTTTTGGCAGTTTGCTCTCAATCTTATAATATTCTAAGAACCCTTTTTACTAATTCTAATTTTTATAAAAGTATCTGATGTTCTGTAAAATCGCCCGTCATTGAAAGTTCGGCAATCCGATCCACAAAGCTAAGCCCGTATCGTGCGACAAAGCTCAAGGGATTTAAAACGCGTTCCTGTCTAGAATGATTTGGTGTAATTCCATCTTCAAGCTCTTGCAAGCGAATCAGTTCCTCACGACATCGTTTTCTCTGAGCCTGCCAGACCTTTTTCTTTAAGTAATCCAATTGAAAGTAAACCTTCGCTTCATTTCTAACCAACCAGTCTTGGACATTAACGTGAATCTCCTTCAAGGGTTCAAGCTCTGCGTAGGCCTTTTCAACTTGTAAGCGTAAACGCTGTATTCTCTCGTCAATATGTTGATCATCTCGTTCTCGCACACAACGTTCACGCTGTTTCTCCAAGCCACGATAAACATCCTCTAGGGTCAAAGCTTCCTTGATTAAGGATTTCTGCCAGGATGCAGTTAGCACAACAACAGACAAACGCGGATAAAGAATCGGCATAATGAATCCTAAAGTATCAAAAACTTCCCCTAACTGAGCCCAATAATTCAATTCTCCAGGCCCTGGAACATAGGCCAAGGTTGGAAACAAGAATTCCTGAATAATTGGACGAGTCACCACATTGGGAGAAAATCGTTCCGGTGCTTGTACTAATAACTCGTTAATGGCATCCAAATCCAACGGGTCCTCTTGACCCTTTATATAAAACTTTTGATCTACATGTTGGATTAACCTTCGCTCTGGTACGGAAAGAAAAAGATTAACTTCTTCGCCGGTTAGTTGGATTTGGGCCTTGAACCCCAGCTTAATCCATTCCTCAGTCCGATTAGTTAAAGCAACTCGAACATCGGAGTGCATCTTCAAAATCTGCTCATACATTGGGGCAGCAAGTCGTTTGAATTCCGGTAACAAGGGATCAAAGAAAATAAGTCCCCACCTTTTGACAAGCCACTGTAGAGTTAGAGCAAACCACTGTGTCAAATTCTCTGCTTGCTCTATAAACTGTTTACATTGCTTTAAGACGGAGGATCGAAATTCACTGTCCGGCATCGCTCCCCTGAGTTGATCTTCAATCTTTTCCCAAGCGGGAACCGGTTGATTTCCGACAGATTGCCCTCCGCCATCGCCAGGTAGACGACAAGTGGCTACTTTCCCTTCTGAATTCAAGATATATGTTTCGCGGATCTCTAACCAATCATGGTCTTCACCGGCAATCCAAAAAACCGGTACAACCGGACGACCAAGCTTTTCTCGTTGCTCTTGTGCAAGTCGAATGGTGGTCATGGCTTTATATAATGTATACAAGGGGCCGGTCAAAATACCCGCCTGCTGACCAGTAATAACTACAAGTGTTTCTTTTTGTCTCAGCTCTTCGATCATCCGCTGAGTTTCCGAGCTCGCCCCTAAATGCGTATGATACGTTTGTAAAGCGTCCGCCAAACTCTCCCGAGAATAATTCCTTGAATCTAAATAAGCCGCACGCCGTTCAAAGTTCTCCTGAATCTTGGGATTCCCGCTCGGAAAGAATAAAGCCACTTGTTCAAAACAAGTAGCCATAGTTTGCATTGGATTTCTCATTTCTTTCATATTTATCCCCTCGCTACCTTTCCAGTACAGAAGATATTTTATCATGCGCGACTGGAAACCGCAATTTTCCCGGGCTCACCTTTTTGGATTCGTCCAACAACAGCTGCTGCTGGGGTCTTATACACCTCTAACCGTTTAAGCAGTAAATCAACGTGTTCTTCTGGCACGGCCAACAGCAAGCCTCCCGAGGTGATTGCATCAAAGAGTACTATCCGGACTTCCTCAGATACGTCTGGGGCAAATTCCACTTTGCCTTCCAGATGACGTCGGTTAGCTTGTGTTCCCCCTGGTATAGCCTTTTGTTTAATACACTCCCAAACACTATCCAGCACTGGCACAGCGTAAGCATATACTTCCGCACTGCATCCGCTGGCCTGAAGCATTTCCTGCAAATGACCCAAAAATCCAAAGCCTGTCACATCCGTAACGGCATGGACACCCACTTCAATTGCTGCTTCGACAGCACCCTTATTCAGTGTAGCCATCACCCCTATAACTTCTGCTTCCGCTTCCGGTGAGACAATCCCTCGTTTAATCCCAGTCGTGATTATTCCTACTCCAAGCGGTTTGGTAAGAATTAAGACATCTCCTGGGTTGGCCTTAGCATTAGAAAGAACATGGTCTGGGTGCACGACACCAGTGACAGACAACCCATATTTTGGTTCTGCATCATCAATCGAGTGCCCTCCGACAAGAACTGCCCCAGCTTCCCGAATTTTCTCACTCCCTCCTTGCAGGATCTTGGCGAGAATATCCATTTTTAGCTTTCCTACTGGGAACGATACCAGATTCATAGCCGTCAGCGGTTTAGCCCCCATCGCGTAAATATCGCTTAAAGCGTTAGCCGCTGCAATCTGCCCGAACGCATAAGGATCGTCTACCACAGGAGTAAAAAAATCTACACTTTGAACGATAGCCTGTTCATCATTTAAACGGTAGACCCCAGCATCATCCGAAGTTTCCATACCAACTATTAAGTTCGCATCCTCTATATTTGGGGGCAAGTAGCGCAAAACTTGCGCCAGGTCCGCAGGACCTATCTTGCATCCTCAGCCCGCCTTCGTAGAGAACTGGGTCAACCGGATTTTATCTTGAATTGGATTGAGATCCATTACCACACCTCCAAATCATTAGTCATTACAATTATCGCAACTAGAAGCATCATTTATTAATTATATCGGATTTGTAGATGAATGCAACCGGAAGTGTCTTAACACGGTCGCACGTAGTCAGAGAAAGTTTATTAGCCCGTTCGCACACGTTCCATCGCTATTCGCTTGGAGATGTAGCTAAAACGCAAACCTCTGGGCTTTCTGCATGTGAACCGTTGCGTTTCTTAACGCTTCATCGCCTGCACTCATTGACGCGATTCCTCTCTCCGTGCTCTCTAAGCTAAAAAACTTCCTCTGTCTTGGGTCACGGAGGCTTGGAACGACCGAGAATCCGTGCAACTTTGGAGACTGTCTTGACTTGCGTGCTGGGCTTTCTACAAATAAACATTGCGTTTCTTAACGCTTTAGCTTCTACGCTCATTGACTCGATTCTTCGCTCCGTGTTTCTTTAATCAAATCGCACCGCTCTTCTCCCGTGCTGAGCTGCACCCCGGGCTATGACGTTAGGACATGCTTTCTAAACATCGACACCTCTGTATCGTTGAGCATAAGTCACAGTTCGAAGACAGCATGCTTCGCTGGGTGCCTAGGCATTGCTATGGCTCGGCTTAACGCGACGCTAGGACATGGACTCCAAGCATTCGGCAACTTTGAATCGGTGCTTGGGTTGCGTCTCGAGGCTGGAACCGCATACTGAGCAGCAAGAACGTTTGATTATGAGATTCGTTCTATTACTTACAGAGCAGAACTTTGCGCTTACATAAGCGAACCTTCTTTGATAGAGCAGTAATCAAACTTGACTGAAGAGCGCTTTCATACGGCGGGGCAGTGTACAAGGACGTACACTGCCGGCAACCGGACACAGATGTCCGATTTGCCGGGTACCCCGCCCTCTTACTAGCAAGCTCTTGAGTCTTAGTTTGATCTGCGAGAGCAAGCAAGTGAGCGTTGTAACGCAAAGGTCGCTATTAAGGTGCGTGTGAGAAAGCTATGACAACTCGCCCAGGCGCCGAACAATGTCCTCCCGATCCCCTTCCAACAAGGTTCTCCCATCAATCAGCACCCTATCCTTGTGAATCCGAGTTAAAATAGCGACTGGCCCTAAACGTAAAAACTTTTCTAACTCAACGACACTTCCTTGCTTTGGGCGAATGGCACACACCCAGGTTGGGAGATCTACCGTCGGCCATGCTCCGCCTCCTACCTGAGAGAAGTCCTCTTTTAATTCAACTGAGATTGCAGGATTCGAGTGAAGTGCCCCTACAAGCTCAGACGCAGCTGATTTCAAGGATTCTATTGGGAGAGAAAGCATTCTCCAAACGGGGATCTCCTCCAATCCCCCATTTTTATATAAGAGGAGGGTCCCTTCGAGCGCTGCTAAGGTCAATTTATCAACCCTCAAAGCTCGGGTCAATTGATTTGCCCTCAAACGTTGGACAAAGGCTTCCTTTCCCACGATGATTCCTGCCTGTGGGCCGCCAAGCAATTTATCTCCGCTGAAGGAAACGAGGGAAAGACCTGCTTTGACAGTTTGCTGAATGGTCGGTTCGAGAGGAAAACCAAGGTTTGTCCCATCAAAAAAACTTCCACTTCCTAAGTCCTCCATCACAGGCAAACCTCGCGTTTCCCCTAGCTCCACCAACTCAGTTCCAGATACGGAATGGGTAAACCCTTCAACTCGGTAATTACTTGAATGGACTTTTAATAACACGGCCGTTTCCGGGCCGATTGCAGCCTCATAGTCCCTGAGCCAGGTTTTATTGGTGGTACCAACTTCGATAAGTTTGGCCCCCCCGGCTTTTAAAACTTCTGGAATTCGAAAAGATCCACCAACTTCCACCAGTTCTCCGCGCGACACAATAACTTCTTTCCCTTGGGCAAATGTGTTCATCATCAAAAGCACTGCTGCTGCATTATTATTTACTACCAAAGCAGCTTCTGCCCCAGTTAGATGACAAAGGAGCTCTTCAACATGGACATAGCGTGAGCCCCGCTCCCCAGTCTCAATATTAAGCTCAAGATTACTATACATTTCGGCATGTTCTGCGACGAAACGCGCAACTTCTGGTGCCAGCAAAGCTCTTCCGCAATTAGTATGTAATACAACTCCAGTCCCGTTGATCACACGCCGCAAACTAGTTTCAGGATGTGTCAGTTCCTGTAGAAGTTGAGTTTTCAACCACGACCAGAGGGAGGTTTCAAACTCAGCATACGAATCTTTAAAATTTCGATTGACATTTTCCCTCGCTTTTTGTAAAACCTGTCGAACCCCCTGAGTTAAACGAGGCAGCTGCTTTTCATTCGTCAAAAACGGACTGAATTCTTCTTCATGCTCCAGCCGTGAAATCACTTCGTGAACAGCCGGAAGAGTCCGTAAACGCCTTTGTTTCTCTTGTTCCACTCGATCATCACTCCTTATTGCCTACTACTACTATCGACCAATTCTCCTTAAACTAGCCAGCACGCTTTTTAGGATTTCGACAGCCCGATTAGCATATGATAAAAGAAATCAAGCAGTAGAGTATTAACTCTATCTGGAGTTTTTATTGAACCTATCCGAGAATAACCAGACTTACTTATTTATTGAAGTTATCCGTCATCTGGCCTCCGGCCTCTGACACCTGACTTCTGACTTCGAGGAGGTATATCCATGTCCAGCATCAGCTCAACTCCCGCACTAAAACAGCCAACTCGTCTAGCAGTTATTATTCCCATTAAAAGCTTTTCTCCTAAAAAAGCACGCTTCCTGCCCTGTATCTTTTGTGGTGAAACCATACAGATTAAAAAGTTTAAAGGCAAGACCGTTTGCACACATTGTCTGCTCCAAATTCCAGATATCTTTTCCTATAGCTAAAACGACGGTCCTGACGATAAGCACGATACTCTCCTGTGACGAAAGCCTCCAGTGACGATAGTCTCCTGTGGAGAGTATCGCCGAAAGCGCACGGCCCTTAACGAATACTATAGCGCTAAGGATGGGTTTCGCCGTAGCCGCCTATCCCAAAAGTAATACTTCGCGGCGTAGGATTAGTATCGCCGAAAGCGCACGGCCCTTAAGGAACACTTCGCGCTGAGGATTGGTTTCACCGAAGCCGCAATCCCCAAAGAATACTTACCGGCGTAGGATGAGTATTGCCGAGCCACACACCCAAAATGATACTTCGTGGCGAAGGAACGAGCTTATCGCCACACTACAACTCATTACGCATAATCCTGCAGTGTGGATTAGGCCTAGTGTCCCTGTAGCCCACACACACGAAAACATTGTTTTCGCACGGATTACCTTTCTTTCAGACACTGTTTTCGCACGGATTACCTTTCTTGCAGATACTGTTTTCGCACGTATTACCCTTCTTGCAGACACTGTCTTCGCACGTATTAACTTTCTTGGAGGATGGCGTGAAGAAACCATCCAATGTAAATAAAGAAAAGGGAAGCATCATTAGCTTCCCTTTTCTTTATTCCTACCTTCTCCGTTTTAGCTTTATGAAGGATCTTTAAAAGAAGCATTAAGTGTTTGCACAGCCTTTACAGAAATGATAGCCTTCCCATGTTCAGACAGAAAAACACCGGTTGTGGCCACAATTTCTCCGTATTCATCCAGAATTGCCTCTGCCAATAGCCTCTTTTTGCCACTACCCATACGGTTCAGGACGAGGTAATATTCTTTTTCAAACAGAAATAGTCCTGAGCGTAACTGATTAAACTCGGGTAAACGTCCGACTGCAGCTAAAACATCTTCGAAGTCGGCAAACACATAAACTAACTCTGTCACACGCCCTTTAGTGGACTTACGAGCTACCTTCTCCTTATTAGAACCCTCAAATTGTTCTTCCTGTTTCATTATCGTGATAACAAACTCGTCGTTAGACGCCACGGTTGCCTGAATCCAAAAGGGCTGATCTAAATTAAACTCTACTTCTTCTCTGGCCTGAGCAATCAGTTCCCAAAACAATTGCTCCGTCTTCGCTGATCGTTGAAATAGATCAGCCATCGTAATATCCCTGTCCGTCAGTTCTGTTAAAGAGATAAAAATGCGGATGGTATGCTCGTTAACTTTTTGAACACGCATATCCCCACTCTCCTTTCCGCATTCAAGCTCATACTCTATCTTATTCTCATTATAGCATATTACGCCTTCACTTTTTATGTGAAATATTAGTATTTATACCATGTTTCTTAGCTGATCCGAATCAACTGATACTCCCTGCTTCCTAAACCAATCATTTCACCATACGAAAGTTGGATGGTCCAGTCCACATTCGGGAACAATACACGGAATTTATCGGGTTCCTCATGGCGTTTGCCAAGCTCAGAAAGCGGGTTTCCGTGCGCTTGGTTAATTAGGTCCACTGCGGCCTGATCAATCGCAATCGGATCTTTGGAAGCAAGGATACCAATATCACTAACTATAGGCACATCGTTCCAGCTACAACAGTCACATAAAGGCGAAACGTTCGTCAAAAAGGTAATAAACCCTGCTTTTCCTTCTTTACCTTTAAGCACACCAACAGTGTACTCAGCGATCTTTTCCTGAATAACATCGGCTTCAGTTTTCCAGTTAATCGCAATGGCGCGAACTGGGCAGGTAACCGTACACTCACCGCAACCAATGCATTTGTCTTGTGAAATTTTAGCCTTACCCTCAATGACAATGGCATCGGCCGGACACCATTTAGCACATTTGCCACAGGCTACGCAAAGCCCCTCATTGACCTGTGGCAACAAATCCGAGTGTTGCTGTTGTTTTCCACCACGGCTCCCCAGTCCCATGCCAAGATTCTTTAAAGTACCTCCAAACCCTGTCACCTCATGCCCTTTAAAATGAGTAATGGCCAAGAGCACCTCTGCCTGGACTGCGGCACTTCCAATCTTCACTTCTTTAAAGTGTTTAAGATTTACTGGCACCGAAACATAGTCTTTCCCATTTAGACCGTCGGCAATCACCAAAGGGGCCCCCACAACGGAATAATCAAAACCATTCTCAATTGCCGTCTCTAAATGATCAACGGCATTTGACCGAGAACCGACATAAAGCGTATTGGAATCGGTTAAGAAAGGGCGTCCACCTTTTTTCTTAACCTGCTCCACGAGTCGCCGCACATATTGGGGACGGACATAGGCAAGATTTCCGCGTTCCCCAAAATGCAATTTGATCGCAACAAGGTCCTTAGGCGAAATCGTCTCAAGTAATCCCGCCCTGACAATCAAATGCTCAAGTTTTGTTAAAAGGCTTTCTCCTTGTTTAGTTTTCATGCTAGTGAAATAGACTTCCGAACTCAATTTAAGCACTCCTCTTCACAATGAACGATACCCTGGACCGATTTCATAAACTACCCACTTTTAAGCGAACTTCCCACAAGCTCACAGCGCACAACCTCGCGTCGTACAGGAAGATACATTAGCTTTACTTGGTCCTCTATATTAAGATGCTCATAGACGTTCTGGTCGACATAGAACTGGTTTTGTACTGAGCCAGCACGGACGTCTAATACATAGGTCCTCGATCCAGAATCATAAGTTTTTCCTTCCACTAACCCTAGGATATAACCCGGTTGAGACAACCAATCAGGTTGGGAAAAAAATAATAGTTTAGTATAAACCCCTAAAACTCCCATCCAAATTAATACTTTCCCCGCCAGCAGTAAGAAGCCCCAAGCATCACGCGCATAACGCCACGTGCCCACAAACTTCCATATTAGTCTGAAAAGGACAAGTCCCCAAATTATACAGAGCAAGCTCAAATATGGCCAAGTCGTACTCCAAAGATAAAGATAGTAGTCTATCATTTCGAGACCGCCATAAATAATTCCTCCTTAATTCAGTAATAATTCTTAAGTTAAGCAGATTCTATATATTTTTTGCCATAATGTCAACATTTTCGTACTCTTACGCTGTCGTACTGTCCTGGAGAAAACGACATGCTATTTCCAAATAAACTCATTGCTGAAAACTTCCTGACAGCTTAACTTGATATTAAAAGTAACTCCCCCTTAGGAAAAATCCTCGCGGGAGAGTTACTTCTCTACAATCAATAATTGTTAGAATTGTGTCAAATTAATTAGAAGGGATACAACTCTCCAGGAAGTCTTATTCGCTAGTATAATCCAGGGTTTGAAGTAAATTTCCAGAACTGTCGTAGGCCTTTAAGACTATCTTAGCACCGTTCGCCAGGCTGGCTACTCCCAGCTTGAACGTATTTTTTCCCTGGTATAGCATGTTGGTACCGTCTACGCTGACAGAGTGTACCGTCGGATCGGTGGTAACGCTTATATCGGTCAGCAGGGTATTGTATACTTTGCCGATAGACTGGATGTGAGCATCCTGAGTAATGATAAAGGGCATCACCAGCGGTTTAGACAGGGGAACGACCGTCTGGGCTCCGGAACCCCGGTAAACCCCGTTCGTCACATATAGCCAGTACTCATTTCCTAGTGTATATGGACTCACCGGTTTGATGCTCACTGTAGTATTATCACTGGAAATACTTAAGGTGACGGGCAGCGGACTGTTATTTGCGTCGACAATATAGATATTGTTGCTTCTTACCGTGTCAGTTGCCAGTAGGCCGCTGAATTTAACTGTCCAGGATTTATTTAAGTCATTTGTAATCCTGGTATCCCAAACACTAAAACCAGAGGGTATGGGACCCGCCAGACAAACATTAACTATTCCGATAAGCATTGCCAACATCAAGGTGAGGATAAGCGCGATTCGGTATATTTTGTTCATTGTTAGCCCCCCTTTTGTTAGTTTAACGTGGTAACCGTGAGTTCATCAAGAGTGTACTGCAGCAAAATACTGCTGAACAGCTTGCTGTTAGAGATCAAACTCTGCAGGGTATAAGACCCTGCCAAGCTTTTAGACGACGCTCCCTTAGGTGGATAGGGAACTGTATTTCCCGCTGCAACCTTAACTGTAACTTCTTTTCCCAAACCAACAGTACATCCGGCATCACTAAAGGCGGCAAAGGTTATATCCGAATCATTCTCCAACCCGGAAAAAGCCAGATTGAAAACACGCTTTTCTTTAACCACACTGAAGACACTACACGTGCGCACCACACCTCCAGCGTTAACAAGTATTGTGTTAACCTCTGTTTCCGCATTAACATCGAGAGACGTGAATTTAGATGAACCCAACTCACTGTTAGCCATGTCAATTCTGTTGAGATATTTTTTGGGAACAGTCACATAAATATTACTGGGTGAATGAATTCCATCCCCCAACAAGGTATCCAAGCCGCCGTCCTGCAGCAAGCTGTCCAGATTACCCTTGACCTCAGCTTTAATAGTTAAAGTCGGAGTGACTGCCAGGTCCGCCTTGGTTAGATTCAGTAATGCCTTGGGTATCTTGATGGTTATTACCTGATCTGAGGCAATATTATAGCCATTTACTGCTGGAATTGTAATGTTTATTATACTATCATTTGTTTTACTTAGCGCATTGATGTCGTTCTTAATGGTGGTTTTCACCAACGTCCACTGGTCGGTGTCCGCAGCGGCAGTAAAACTATCCAATAGTTTCACGAGGTTATTTCTGTTACTGATAATATCGCCTATCCAAGTATCGTTTAGTAAGGTAATAGTAACCACGGACTTTGCCGTACCGGTTTTAATGTCCGTAACACTCAAGCTCGGGTCAAATGTAACTGTCGCCGTAGCTGGTGGCAAAGCTTCAGTATATATCTTGAACGTAGGCGCCGCCAACAAGTCCTGGGCAGTAGGTAGTTTAAGCAAGTTCTTATTAATTGTAACAGTCACCGTCTGCCCGGTCGAGATAAAATAATCCGTGACAGGAGGCAGGGTTATTGTCAGCACTGCGCCGGAAACTTTTATCTTACCTGTACTGTTTTTTAAAGCAGTTCTGATTTTTTGCCACTGTGGATCAGGGGTGCCAAGAGGATCACCGGTTGCTAAACGTATGCCCTCGATTAACTGATTGAACTTTAAGGCATTTGTAACAACATCGGAAGCCCATGTGCCTTTACTTAAGGTAATAATGATCGTCTTGCCGCCGGAAACTATATTGCTTTGAACCGTAGCCGCAGAAACAACAGTACCTGAAACTGCCGCCGTTACAGGGTATATGGTAAATGTAGATGAGATTAAAGGGCTGACTCCACTCCCAACAAGGTTAGCTGGTATAGTCGAAGTTATAGTTTGAGGAGCCGTAATATGGTAAGTTGGTGCTGCCGGCAAAGTTGCCGTAACTATGGCATCGCTAGTACGAACTATGGTTCCGGCACTCTTCAAAGCAGTCATAACTTCCGTCCACTGCGCATCCTCACCTGTGGCGCCTGAGGAGACAGTAAGGCTGTTAAGAAGTGAAATGTACTTCCCTAAATTAGAGGCAATATCGTATGCCCAAGTGTCATTAGATAATGTGAAAATAATTGTATTGCCACCGGCTACAATGTTTACGTCGGCCGTGGGTAAAGTAGTGGTGCCAACAATGGTTCCAGTTATAGCCGCTGAAGACCCAGCTGGAGTAACAGTAAATCCGGCTGGTGATGATGGGGTAAAATTATTATTTGACGTCAGGCAAAGAGCAGGTATATTGCTTAATTGTACAGACTGATTCGCAGTTATGTTATAGGTCGTAACCGCAGGCAGGGTTATGGTTACAACGGTACCGCTAGTTCGAACTATGGTCGCCGAAGCTTTTAAAGCATCTATGACATCACCGTTCCATTTGGCTGCCTCTCCACCGGCAGCTGCCAATGCGGAAAAGAGTGCCTGTCTCCGGTCTGTTTGCGTGGCGATGCCGCTATGCCAGGTGTCATTGCCCGGTGGGTTTACCAGAGTAACGATTATCGTTTTCCCGCCTTTGCGAATATCAGCTGCCGTTGCAGAGGTGATTGTTCCTGTAATGTTCACCGCACTGTCCGTCTTGATAGTAAAAGTTGAAGGAACCAAAGTAACCGTTCCGGATGTCTGAAGCAGAGACGAAGGAACACTAACGTTTATAGTCTGGTCAGCTGTTATGTTGTAACTAGCGGTAATCGGCAAGGTAATAGTTAAAACATCGCCCGTGATTTCTAGAGGATTCGCCGCTGTTTTTAAGTTTCCTATTACTTTTGCCCATTCCGACGCTTCGCTTCCGCCGGCCGTCATATTATCAAACAAAAGGTTCTTCTTTGATGGAGTAGTTGTAAGGTCCGAAGCCCAAGAAAAGTCGGGGCCGGATAGAGTTAGGTTTATTGTTATGGTCTTAAAGCCTGCCCGGATTTCTGATTCGGTTATAAAATCGGGCGAGAGTTCGGCAGCACTTTTAATCTGATTCGCTACCAGGGTTATGTCGGCATATGCTTTAATTTTCCCGTCGTCGTCAGTTGCCAGTAGAATCAAATACTGATCGGCAAAAACATTTATATCCGAACCTGCTGTGTAAACTGTTGTATCAGCTAAACTGCTGTCTAGCGCCGGCAGAGCAACTAAATCGACTTCCTGTATTTTATATCGCAACTTGGTTGCCCCTGTAATACTGGACAAGTTAAAGGTGATAATTTTAGTTGTGCCTGCTGCAGTACCGGATACAGGAGTTGAATAATTTGCTGGTGCAGTTAAATCATAGGCCCTAATATGGGCATTTGTTAACAGTATATACGTAGAAGCTTTTATCTTACCGGTGTCATCTGTTGCCAGGAGCACCAAACGCTGATCCTTTGAAGCGGGAATGTCAGCGTTAGGCGGATAATCTCTTGCTCCTGCCAGGTTACTGTCAAGCGTGGGGAGATCAAAATTAGTCGCCTGAAGCGCATACTGCCATTTTGTCGCTTCAGAAATTCCTGCCAGATTTGTTAAATTTGCTATTTTGGTTGTACCACCGGCTGAACCGGGCTCAGGTTCAGTGTAGTTCGTCGTTAAATTCAGCTGACCCGCCCTTATCTGGCCTGCGGTCAGGGTGATATCGACAAAGGCTTTAATCCAGTCATCAGCATCAGTAGCCAAAAGCACCAGATGCTGACCAGGTGAAACATTAAGTATATCTGTTCCAGCTGAATAATTTCCAAATCCGGCTACACCGGTATTGTCGGCATCCAGGGCCGGTGTTGGATAGGGGCTATTCTGCACTGCATAACGCCACTTTGTTGCCCCGCTGATTCCGGTTGGATCAAGGGGGGGGGTAATTTTGGTACTTCCCGGTGCAGTACCAGCTTCAGGAAGAGAGTAGTTGGCCGGTGTCGCCAAAACGGCTGCTGCAGGAGTAGATTCGATATCTCCTGCTCCTACTACTAAATCGACAAAGCCTTTTATCTTGCCCCCGGTATCTGTCGCTAGAAGCATAAGATGCTGGCCGGCTATAATTGGTATATCCGCGCCTTCAGTATATTCGTGAGCACCGCTCAATTCACCGCTCAAGGTGGAATCCAAACTCGGAACAATGAATGCACCGGTCTTCACTTTATACCACCATTTGCTTGCTCCGATATCGAGTTGATCAGCTAAAGACCCTATTTTAGTATTACCCCCCGCGCCGCCGGCAACGGGATTGGAATAATCAGTTCCACCGCCTATTAAATCTGCCGCTTTAATATATGACGCTAAAATACTAATATCGGCATAGGCCTTAATTCTGTCGTCCTCGTCAGTTGCCACGAGTATTAAGTGTCGATCTGCGGGGACAGTGATATCTGCACCTGTTGTGTAAACAGAATAATCTGGTGCTCCCGCCGTACTGTTGTAAACCGGTGCAGTAGTAGTTGTTAAGGCATTGACCTGAACTTTATACCGCCATTGTGTAGCCCCTAGAATTCCGCTTGTATTTAGAGCTGCTATTCGGGTATTTCCGCCTGCACTCCCTGGCACCGGAATTGAGTAATTGGCTGGTGTAGAAAGCTGGATACCGCTGCAGTTAATTTGTCCTGAGCCTATGGTGAGGTCGGCATATGCCTTGACGGCACCGCCGGCATCAGTTTCTATAAGCATAAGATGCTGGCCTGTCGTTATGGAGATATCCGTATTTACGGTATAATCCGCAAACCCAGTTAATGTAGTAATGCCTAAAGGCGGGGGAGGGAAGTCGCTTGCCTGTACTTTATATTGCCATTTGTCCGTCACTGTAACAAGATTAAGTGTATTTATCTTGGTTGTTCCGGGTGTCAAACCGGGAACCGGTAACGAATAATTTGTTCCTACTTCCAACGATGCTGCCTCTGGTTCTATTTGCTCCCCTGCAATATGTAGATTTGCATACGCTTTAATTTTACCGTCATCGTCAATAGCTAATAGAAGTAAATGTTGGTTAACCGTGATTGGTATGTCTCCGCCTGGTGCATAATTAGGATTATCAACGTCAGTTAAAATGCTGTCAGCAGCAGGTACATATGTATCTGTGGCCGCTATCACTTTATACTGCCATTTGGTTGGTACCGTAAGCATGGTCGGTAACTGGATTAAGGTCGGTAAGGTCAGTGTCGCGATTTTCGTTGTCCCTATCGCGGAACCGGGTACCGGATTTGAATAATGCGTTCCACCACCGGTTAAGTCTGCCGCCCGTGAACTGATTAACCCAGTTATATCAATGTATGCGTATGCCTTGACTAAACCTCCATTATCTGTCGCAAGAAGCAACAGGTGATCCTTACCTGCTGCAACAGGGATATCCGTATTAACCGTATAATTCTGAGCTAAAGCCAAAGCGCTACCTAGAGCTGGTGGTGCCATCGAACCGACCCCTAGAGTATACATCCATTTGGTTGCCCCAGAAATCCCGGTCGGGTTTAAGTAGGTTATTTTAGTCGTATTTGCCGCCTGGCCCTTGATTGGTGCAGAATAGTTAGTGGTTGATGTTAATAACCCAGTTATATCAATGTCTGCGTAGGCCTGGATTAGACTTCCGCCATCTATCGCTAGAAGCAACAGATGATCCTGCCCTGCTGCAACAGCGTAAGCCGTATCTTGCGTAAACACAGCCGTACCTCCTGGTAAAGCGCTGCCTAGAACTGGTACTGCAGACTGACCCGTCACTAGAATATACTGACAGCTGGTTGCCGCGGTCCCGGTCAGGTCTAAGATTTGTATTTTCACCGTCCCCGGATCCCCAGTTGGTGCAGAATAGTTAGCGGGCGATGTTAACATTGTCGCATCTGCAGCAAAAGCATTCTTCGGAGCTACTGCCAAAACCATAAATAAAATTCCCAAGCAGCATAAAAAATACAATCTAAGTCTTGATAGTTTAGTAGATAAGCTGGAACTTTTTTCACTTACATTTATTGACCCCAATCTCCATACCTCCTCTTTCTATATTAAGATTGATATTTCTGCATTCATTCCACTGTAAACAGATAAGCTCCGGGTTAATTAGTATGAACTGATCTTTTTTTACTTGTCTTAGCCATACGACAGGACAACCACCTCCATACCTTCAGCGACCGTTTTATAATCTGAGCGCTCTTTTCAAAGAAATATTTCACCACGGATAGCGGAATATCGGAACATTTACAACCGCCATATTTCCCCGATGAATATGCTTAAAAGTATATAACGTAAGTTTATACTTTCTGAATAGTACAAAATGACGGCTAGTTGCTTACTGCCGCCTTAATAATTCATAATAAGCAGCCTGGCAACCGTAGCTTTGCAAAAGCTTTAGGCCCATAACTTTGCGTCCCAGTTTTTCAACAGGTTTGCTCTAGCGCTTATATTTCTTAAGATTATAGCGATAGACAACTACAATATTGCTCTGTTTTATAGGCATAATAAGTCTTATATATGTATCGATAAATCTTAAGTAAAACTTTAGCTTTTCAGATAGGTCAAAAGTCCTAAATCATAAAGTTGGCAATAATTTTCTTAGTACCAGCACTAATAGTACTTAAGCAGTAAAAATCCCTCAACGTTGCAGAAGAGGGAAATGACAGCAAGCAAGCCTTGCAGTTTACTATGTTATGACGGAGATCATACTAAGTATATAAACGTTTTTAGCAGAATCGATAACCTTGAGCTGAAGCTTCTTCCCGCTCAAATTAGAAAGTTTGGCAACGAATTTCCCTTCTTTATCCGGTTTAGAAGTTACGATCAATTTCGGAGTTGCTGGAGCAATGTCATAAATTTCTACCACAGCATCCGCATTAACACTCCCGCTAATTTGTTTTGTCGTCGAACTTATACCACCCAAGAGAGCTGATTCAAAATCATAGACTGGCGCATCAAGTTTAAGTCCAAGTGTACCTATAGTTTCTTCAACGTTAACAATATCCTGCGGGGAAGCCATTTGGCCTGCCGCTACCGTCAACTTATAGCTGTGTTTCTTATATTGAGTATCAATACCATCAATATCTAATTGGTAACTTCCCGTAGGCAGATAAACCACAAAATTCCCATTCATATCTGTTCTTGTTGTCCAAGTTGAAGTTTTGTTAGATACTGTGATCGGTACTCCATACTGTTCTATTGATATTTGCCCCCCGATTGAACCAGATTTACGGGCGACCACACCTTCTTTGGTCGCTAGTGTTAAAGAGGCCGTCTTTGTCGTTACAGTTGGGGTTATTGTTATTATTCCTTCTTTGATAACTGGTAGTTTAATTGTCGGTAATTTTATGGATTGAGTGTTAATTACGCTATTCTCAACATTTGTACCATTAATAACGCAAACACTATTTTCAACGTTGAAATATTTAAGAGAATAATCTCCGTCATCATAGATATAAAATGTATACTTCCCAGCATCTATGTCTTTCGAAATCGCCGAGAGACGGGTGCCACTCGGATCCTCAAGCGATAGTACTCCAGAAAGATCCCCTACAGTGTCTTTAGAGTCTTTGGTAACTGTAACCACCAGCGTAGCACTAGACATACCTCTGGAAGTCACTTGGACAGTAAAGGGAATAATAATGAACTCATCATGTTTTACATCGGTCACAGATGTAACTTCATTCGTGATATATAAATTGTAATCTCCCGCCTCATAGGCTTTAGACGGTGTAACTGTTACGGTGAGGCCGTCTGTAGATAGCTTTTTCGTTGTTGAGACCTTCTTTTGTTTACTGTCGGTCACAAAAATTGTACTCTCATTGATACTCTTACTCGATAGCGGGTTATTGAAGTCAATCGTCCAGACTTTATTAACTTCAGTCGTCGTCTTCGCAGGCCATATCTTAAACCCCTTGGTAGGAGTAGCAGCAGACACCGATACTGTCGAGAAAGAAAATAAAATGGTTACTAGAAACCAAGTAAGCCACCAAGTTTTATTAACCACTATACCAACCTTCCTAGCTGTTAATTTCTTGCATTATGTACTATGCCAAGTCCACCCTAACCCTTCCACTCTCTTTGCTCCAACTCCGCCATAATCTTCCGAACATAAGCCTGAGTTTCCTGATACGGTGGGATTCCATTGTATTTTTCAACTGCTCCCGGTCCCGCATTATAAGCGGCTAAGCTTAAAGGAACATTTCCCTGAAAACGATCGAGCAAGTCCTTTAAAAAATGGGTTCCCCCATCCAGATTTTGAGTCGGGTCATAGGCATTCTGTACTCCATAAGCAGTGGCAGTTCCCGGCATCAACTGCATTAAGCCCATAGCCCCAGCGGGTGAAGTCACCTTCGAATTGAAAGCCGATTCTGCTTTGACTACTTGCTGAATCAATTTTGGGTCAACCCCATATTTTTGAGCCATCGAATAAATAACGTTATCCAGAGAACTAACGTTATCATCCTTTGTTGGGGGGGCAGATGCTCTCTGATGGCTAATAACTTGCTTTGCGGTAGGTAAATCCTTCAATTGACTGGTAGCCCCTTGGGTATCCATCCCTCCCCCCATGGCAGCTTGAAGTAAGGCAGCAAAAAGTTGCGAACTTGGATTGCCCATACCTCCAGCTTCAGATGACCCAGTCAGATCATTTTGAGCGGTCTGCCAAGACGCATTCATCTGTTGAAATTGTAATAGCAGAAACATTTGGGCGACATTCAATCTAACAAGCCTCCTTTCCACTGTTCCAAATCAGTGAGAGCGCAAACAATTCTACCGTTAAGTTAATCGACTTAGCCCCTGAACCTCGTTACTCTCTAGAATCTGTTCCGGAATAAGTTGGATAATTATTCGATCCGAGAGATTTACAATTCCACCGATAAATGGGGATTTAACCAGCGGCGGAGGTGGGACGATATTTTCTAAGATACGAACCTCCCGTACTTGGTCAACCGCAAAACCTACCTGATTTCCATGCACCTCAGTGATTAAAGCAAAGGTGTTCTGATTCTCAGGTGGGGCAGAATTATCCGTTGTTGTAATCGATAAATCCGATAAAGGGGTTCCTCCAATCCCAAAGCGCACATGCAAATCAATCAAAGGAATCGCCTTACCCCGAAGATTGATTAAACCTCGCACGTAAGCAGGAGCTTGCGGAATCGTTCGCACATCTTCTAAGCGAGTAATTTCCCGAACTACTTCAATGGGTATCGCATACTCTTCTTGACCCAAGGCGAAGATAACGACTTGAACTGCCATACTGACCACATCCTCTTCTAAATCTTCCCGACCTCGTTGACTGCCTTAGCTAACATCTCGTCTTGAGTCTGGATCACTTTTTGATTGGCTTCGTAGGCTTTCATAACCGTCATCATTTGGATCATTTGACCTGACAGATCAACATTTGAAGCTTCTATCGTTCCCTGGAGAACTTGAGCTCCGGCCCCACCTACTTGGACTGGTTGGGTTGACGAATATAGGGATTGTCCTTCACGCTTTAATGCATCCGACGGAATCTCAACCACGCGTAAGCGATCAACGTTTTGTCCTTGATCTATAATTGTACCATCTGTACCGACACTAAATTCGGAGCTAAGTGGGCCTATAGGGCCATTTTCACCCAACAGAGTGTAGCCTTCTGGGGATTGAAGCATTCCGTTAGAGTCCAACTCAAAATGTCCATTGCGCGAATAGCGCTCCCCCTCAGGCGTCTGAACTACAAAGTAGCCCGGTGCCGTTAAGGCCAAGTCAGTTTTAAGATTCGTTGTTTGCAAAACCCCCTGCACATTAGACAGCAGAGCACGGTCCACTCTAACCCCCGTCCCCAGCCCACCGAGCTGGGCCTCAGAGATTAAATTTCCTCCCCTCCGTTCAATCAAATGGGAAGGGAAAGAAATATTACTAGCCAGTTCTTCTTTATAACCAGGCGTTTTTGCATTTGCCACATTGTCCCCGATAAATTCGCTTTGTGTTTGGGTGGCCAACATACCTGTGGCTGAAGTATATAGTCCTCGAATCACCTTGTTCCCACCTTTATAAATTATTCAGAGGGACATTCATGAATTCCCTTACTTAATAACCATCCGTAGCAAACCTAATTGTGAAGTGATGGCACGGGTAAGGGAATTGTAGTAAAGGCCATTTTCAGCTACATTAGCCATTTCATGATCAACGTCCACGTTGTTGCCATCATTACGCATGGATGTCGTTTGATCCGTCACAATCCCCGACCCGCTGCCTTCTGCCAGCCCTGGGATGTGCTTTGGCGACGTTAGTTTCATAGCTAAATTTCCACTCTTCTCCCCTAAAGCAGCTCCGAGGACTGCTTGGAAATCAACATCTGAGCGCTTAAAGTTCGGAGTATCAATATTGGCTACGTTATTAGACAGGACCTGTTGCCTCATACTCGAAGCCTCAAGCCCTTTCTGAAAAACATTTAAAACTGGCCCATTTAACCAACCAGGCATTTACGTTACCTCCTCATGGTATTAGCGATGCCCCACATCTGATCCCCGTCCTGAACCAACCTGGCATTCGTTTGATAAGCTCGTTGGACCTGGATCAGATCGGTTATCGAGGCGGCCAAGTCCACATTTGACTGTTCCAGAGACTGTCCGCGAATCGTTCCTAAAACCTGATTTCCTAGTGGAGTACCCGGTTGCCCGACCTGTGGTGCACCTGAATTTGCGGAAGGTACAAAAAGGTTGTTCCCGATTCTTTCTAGTCCTGATGGGTTTTGAAATCCTGCCAGCGAGATCTGACCTAATACCGACTTCACGCCCCCCACGACACCCGTGATTTCTCCATTCGAATCAACTGACAATTCTTCAGCAGCGGAAGGAACCACGACGCTCGGTAGAATAATATTCCCCTGCATATCAGTAAATTGCCCAGAGCCGTCCACGTGAAAAGCCCCAGCCCGAGTATAGCCTGTCCTTCCATCTAAAGTCTGGACCTGAAAAAAACCAACTCCATTAATCCCCAAATCCAGAGGTCGATCCGTTTGGGCAAGATTGCCTTGTTGAAAATTAGTCCCACTGGAGTTATACAATACTCCGGTCCCAACATCAAGCGCGGCAGCTGGCCTTGAATCACCCACCGTGATTGCCTTTTCGGAGCGTACCTCTGCCGACAAGGCCTCCGCGAAATTCATCTGATTCATTTTAAATCCAGGTGTATTCGCATTAGCAATATTATTTCCTATGGTATCTACCGCCACCTGCTGCGCCCGGATTCCCGAGGCAGCAGTTTGTGCTAGTCGCATTAGGAGTCCTCCGTCTTCTGAAATATTATGCAAAGATCAACCCTCGTTCGATGCCACTAAGGCGACACTAAAGAAGTGGTATGAGGGCTAATGGGGCCTGTCAAAGCCTCATTCTGCTAAAGACTCCAACTTCCGGCTTCTGCCCTCTGACTTCCGGACTATGAACGCTTGAGGTTAATCAGTTCTTCTAAGAGAGTGTCCGATACCGTAATAACCCGAGAATTGGCTTGAAAGCCCCGCTGAGCTACGATCATATCCGTAAACTCTGTAGAAAGGTCGACATTGGACATCTCAACGGTATTGGATACGATTGTACCATGGCCAGTTGAACCAGCTTCTCCGGACATAGCTGAACCGGAGTTAGGAGTTTCTCTATAAAAATTGTTGCCGATATTCTCTAACCCAGCAGAATTTGCAAAAGTTGCTATGGCAATTTGGCCGATTTTTGCAGTCGTGGATACAGCTGCGGTAGTAATTACTCCATCTTCTACTACTGCCGGAGTAACATATACACCCGTAATCACACCTTTTTGGTCAATAGTATAACTATCTAGAGCTGCTTCCCCTTCTACCGGTTCTGAATTATATAGTCCTGAACCGATCTTGATTTGAATCCCAGTAAGTTCTGGCTGTGTATATACCGGCGGAGGGCCGACGTCGTCCAATGTTGTTGTTATCTCCGGAACAGCTGCTGCCGCCGATTCATCTGCAAACATAACCCCTTGAACTCTAGCTCCAGTGGCCGGATCGATCAGATTTCCATCGCTATCCAAGCCAAAAGCCCCTGCACGACTGTACACTGTTCCATTATTATTTAAAACGAAAAATCCTTCTCCCTGTACCAACATATCCGTAGCTTTTCCCGTAGATTGTGAACTTCCCTGGGTCATAATTTGATCGATAGCACCTAACATCACACCCATACCAATCTGCATTGAGTTGGTTCCACCCACAGTCGCGGTAGGCGCTGATGCCCCTTTCATAGTTTGACTCAATGTGGTGGCAAACGAGACCCGACTCCGCTTAAAACCTGTTGTATTAACATTGGCAATGTTGTTCCCGATAACATCCATTTTAACTTGATGATTTTTCAACCCCGAAATTGCCGAATACAGAGAACGCATCATAGCGAATTTTCCTCCTCTTTATGTACTTGTGACCTAATTACTTAATAAAGACAGGTTATTACATTTATGGAGTCACTGTCGCTACACTAACTGGCTGTTGACTCTTGACCAGTGTAATCATACTCATTTCCAAATCCACAAGAGTTCCGTCTTCCTTGCGAATCTGCAGCTTGGGATCACCCTCGAGCCACTTCACGGCTTCAACGGTGCCTTCAATTGCGGTCTCTCCATCTGTATCCACTCCGCTCACCCATTTGCCAATCATAGCTGCCCCTTGGGTGAGTGACGATTGTTGGGAGAAGTAAGTCATGCTTTGGCTCAATGAGTTCATAGAGGCAGAGATATTGTTCATCTGCTCCAAAGAACTAAACTGTGCCAATTGCGCGATGGAATCTTTGCTATCCGTTGGATTCAGAGGATCTTGATTTTGCATCTGCGCAACTAGTAACTGGAGAAAATCGTCTTTTCCCAGCGCATCATTGGTCACGGTCGACTGACTCCCACTCCCTGCACCAGTAGTATTATTTGCGGATCCGGTCCTATCAATTGTGTTACTCATAACTACCTCCTAAGCAATGACATTAATCTGATTGACTCCAGGCTGTCCAGGTGAAAGGGAGTTGGGGACTGAGATTAGTTCCTCATCCTCGTCGGGGTGTGCGGTTTGATTGAACGCCCTTTGGGACTCATTTCCTTGAGGATTCTGTTGCCTATCACTCCCTTGTCCCATTTCTAACATACCGCAATTCACTCCCTGATTCGTCAGTGTGTGGCGCAAATCCGAGAGTTGACTCTGAAGGATCTGTCCAGTCGCGGCTTCAGAAGCGTATACCTGTAGATGAACCTGCCCTTTATCCCAGCGGAGATTGATTTGGATTTTCCCTAAATCTTCAGGGTGTAGTTGAATGTCCAGTTGCTTCAAATCCTGGGATCTGTTCTTGACTTGCTCACGAAGTGCAGTGGAGATTTGTTCCCAGACAGGAATCGCGATTGTTTTCCCGTCTGCTACGTTTGCTACCACAAGGTTGCTTGAAGCTCCAATACCAGCACTTAAATTCTGATTTCTTGTATCTTTCACGCCAGAGACGTCTGTAGATTGACTACTGACACCCTTTTGAGCTTCTTCTCTGGAAGCTCTTGGAGAAATTTTCGAAGTTATATTTTCCTTAGTGCCCAGAATATCTAATTTCTGCTGCACGTGGAGTTTCGAACTTCCTTTAGTCGCAGGATAGATAATACCGTCCTCTGCTTCCAGCGCTTCATTCACTCCCTGAGACATTTTTACGTCTTTAACCTCTTGGCTAGGTATAGGGTTAAGAGCTGCTTGCAGAGTAGAAGCTTTCCCATTTAACACCGGATTAGCATTTCCAAACCCTAATCTTGATAAAAAGTTAAGCAACGGTTGAATTCCCTTTTGATTAGTCGAATTAGAACCTTCTTTAGCAACGTCATCCATCAGTGTCATAAAGCTCTGAATGATCTTCGCTAAATCCTGATGAAGGTCCATCACTCCAGTTTTTTCTGAACTCATAAGGTTTCCCTTAGGAGCGGGGGCTGCGCTATCTCCCGAAATTATGGCCTCATTAAACGCTGAATTAGCCGTCGTCGCACCTCCCTCTTGGAGTGCTTTAGGTATCTCCACGCTCTCTAGTGCTTGATGAAGGATCTTCGCAAAAGACTGACGAAGGTCCTTTTCTCCGTTTTTTTCTGAACTCATAGGACTCCCCTTAGATGCGGGGGTTGCGCTATCTCCCGAAATTATGGCCTCATCAAGCACTGAATTAGGGGTTGCCTTATCAGTCACCGTCATCCAGCCCTGAATGATTTTCGCTAAATTCTGACGAAAGTCCTTTACTTCAGTTTTTTCTGAACCTATCGGGTTCTCCTTCGAAACAGGGGCTAAGCTATCACCTGATAGTGCCTCTAAAAAATCAAAGGCCTTACTAGCCGAAGAGGTAGCTGTGGTTGCACCTCCCTCTTCAAGTGCTTTAGATATCTCCACGCTCTCTATGGCTTGACCACTCGAAGCTTGCACAAATTTATTAGCTACCTCATCAGTCAACATCATCCAGCCCTGAACGATTTTCGCCATATCCAGACTATGATCGTTCGTGCTTTTTGAACTTAATGAAGCCCCCTTCAATGAAGAGTTTGTAATTTCTCCTGAGAGTTCAACTAAAAACTCTGCTATAGCCTGTCTATATTTATCCAACTCCGCAATTCCAGGGTTATCCCCTTGAGATTTAGACATCGACATCCCTGTCGGCGCAGAAATCCCGCCTGTGCTTAGAGAGACTTCGTTCAACCCAACTAAACTAGGGTCGTCCGCTGATTTTCCCTGGCTCGCAACATTTCCGGAATTGGCTTCCTTGCCTGCCGGAAGACCACTCTGAAGTATAAGCTGTGAAGGAAATGAAAGCGCAAAAAGGTTTTGTATGTTTGGTATGTTTTGAGTACTTTGTACAGGTTGATCTACGCTCTGCCCTTCTCCCAAATCTTCGCCTACCTTAGAGTTCTGCCCTTTCGAATCTGCGTTCAAATTCATCGCGCCACTAAGTAATGCTGCAAAGACTGTCACAGTGTTATTGGAGCTATCTAAACCATCTTTCTCCTTTGGATTAGATATTTTCTCAAGCTTGCTTCCACCTTTTTGTATATCCGAAAGGACATTAATACCCGCCACCTGCAATCACCTCCATTCAGTTTTCTATGAGTTTTATCGGCTAAACCTTATTAAAACATTAGCCTTATTATTCAAAACAAATTCTTCTTTTGTCGACTAAGTCTGCCTCTTAAGCGCAAGATCGCTTGGGAATGCAGTTGAGAAATCCTAGATTCGGAAAGTTTTAGAACTGCCGCGATCTCTTTCAAGGTGAGTTCTTCTTGATAATAGAGCGCAACCACTAATTTCTCTTTATCGGGTAATTTTTCCACTGCAAAACCAAGGAGCCGTTTTTGTTCCTCTTTTTCTACCGCCTGAAACGCTTCTTGGGCATCGGTATCAATAAGCAAATTGAGTGGCGTACCACTACTGTCCCCTTCACCGTCTATTGTGGTTTCATCGAACGAGGTCAGTGTCAACATTTGGGCCTGGGCCAGAACCCCTTCTATTTCCCGTAGCTCCACTTTAAGTAAATCCGCGACTTCTTGCACCGTGGCTGCCCGTCCAAGTCGGTATTCCAACTCGGCAAAGCCATCTTGAACCCGCTTCACTTTCTGTCTTGCGGAATGAGGAACCCAATCCATGGTTCGGAGTCCGTCAATCATGGCACCACGAATGCGGATTGTTGCATATGTTTCAAATTTAAACCCCCGAGCAGCTTCAAAACGATCCAAGGCGTCCAGCAACCCGAAGACCCCATAGCCGATGATATCATCCTCGTCAATATGGGGTGGAAGGGACATCGCTAAACGACCCGCAATGCGCTTAACCAAAGGGAGGTATTGTTCAATTTGTTCTTGTTTCCACGGTCCGCGCGAAGCGGCTTCATATGCGTTTGACATCAAGACTAACCCACCCCCTTAGCGATGTTCGAAGTTCGTGGTTCGTGGTTCGAATCTCATTACTGTGGTCGTGTTTTTTGAATAGTAAACATCGAATATGTAGTCCGTAGTCCTTGGTTCGAACAACGAATATCGAACATCGAACCACGATCACTCCCAGCCCATGCGGCGAACGATGTCAGCTTGTTGTTCGGCACCTGGTAATCCTGTGCTTAGACTAGGATCAACCTGTCCGGGAAAATTAGTGTCTTGTCCCTCTGGCGTTTGGAGCTCATCATCTCCAACTGAAATATCAATAAGCTTTCCTTGCCCAGAATCCGAGCTAAGTTGCTCATCCTCAGGTTCTGGAGGTGCAGCCCATTCAAACAAGCGAAAGCTTCCGACTATTAAGAGATACATGACCCCAAAGGAAACCCCAGCACGGACAATTAAGTCCGGTATCTTTACTGAATTTATCCAACTTAGGACGACAACTATAAAGGTAGTGGTCAGTGTAATGCGCTTGGCCCAGGTCTGATACACTAGACAGTTTTGGTCAACCATTAAACCACCTTTTCTCCATGATTTATTGTTCTAATGCGCAATTCCCCTGTCCCTACATCAAAATGAATTGTGCGACCAAAACTTCCTCCTACATCCATAACTAAGAGCGGAATTCCTCTTTTTTTCAGTTCCTGTTCCACCGCTTCTGCATTACGATCCCCAATTTTAAGTATCGGAGGTTTCCCCGGAAAAGAGAACATCTGAGCGCCGCCAGCAATCTTTGCCTTGAGACGGGATTTATTAGCACCCATTCCTGATATCTCCTTAAGTAATAATTCCAGCGCAGTGTCCGCATATTTCGCTGGATTCCCCCCTAAGCTTCCATTTGCGGATGGAAGCATAATATGGGCCATTCCGCCGACCTTTAATACTGGGTCGTGAATGCATATCCCTATACAAGACCCCAATCCAGCAGTGAGCAAAATTTCTGGTGCTTTTGCTGTTTTATAATCTGCCATGCCAACAGTAATAACTCCATTCATAATCCCATGGCTCCCAACAATTTTTTCAGTGAACCCTTATCCGGCAAAAAGATAAATTGCCCTTCGATTTTAGGAATTCCGGAAAGTTGTGTATCGATAAACAGCACTGTATCGTCGAGCATACCTTCTTCAAGGAAAATCGCTTCTAAACTAGCGCCAATCATATCTATCGCTAAAGCCGGAACAGAAGGTTGAAGGGGAATACCCGAAAATTGTGTTAAAGCAATAAGGAAAGAGCTCACTAAAATATTCCCAACCTCTTGCAAAGCCGATTGCGCCATCTCATCATTAAAGAGATCCAGGGGTACATCCGTCCCAAGTAGAGCTTGAACCACTATTTCTGCGCTTTCAACTGAAAAGAAAAAAACAGCTTTTCCCGGGGCCTCTCCCTCGACTTTTACATACATGACCGCCTGAGGTAAATCAAGTTGTCCAACAATGACCGACACCTCTTCGAACGGAACTGCCCAAACTTCCGGTACAGACATATCGATACGACGTTGTAAAAGGATAGATAAGGCTGTTGCGGCATGTCCCGACCCGATATTTCCTATTTCACGCAAGGCGTCAAGTTGGAGCTGAGTAATCTCCATCTAGACCAATCCCTTCTTACGCATTTCCCTCTGTATCTCAAAGACGCTACGAATAACTCGATCTCGTACTCGCTCAGCGAGGTCATGGAATTCGGTTGAAACAACATACCGTTTACCATCGTCCTGTTTATCAGCTCGGCAGACGCGAAGTGGGGTCTGCAGTTCTCCGCCGGGCAGGGCTAATGAAGCATAAAGTAAAGACTTATTTTCCACAGGCACCACCGTCCAAAATCGAATTCCCCCACCACTTAAATCAAGCATAGTTCCTTGGTGACTATCGCTAAGTCCTTCCTTAGTCACCGATTGAAAGGTTAGAGGATAAGTAGCTGAAACTCTTACAAAGTTGCGGCGTTGAATTTTAGTTACTGTATCCGGCAAAGCAAACATGAACATTGGAATAGGAACCGCAATTCTCTGCATAATTTTTGCTTGAAAAGAATAAGCTGACACTTCGTCCCAAAAGGTCAGTTTAACCTTCGTCCCTTCCCGTAAAGGAATAAGCTCTCCATTTTGATACGGTGCACCAACTACGAGAATTTTCTCTCCAACTTCTTCGATTCGCGACCGATATACTCCTTCATACACACCTTCCAGTACATCAAGTTCCACAGGGAGCCCGAGTACAAGCTTCTTTTTATATGACATTTCGTCGTCCCCCTTTTCTTAGTTCGAGGTTCGATATTCGTGGTTTGAATATCTTTAAGCTCCTAGATAAGTTCATTATACTTCAGATACATCAGTAATAAGTTTCTAGAGGTAATATTTATACGTTTATAATGAACGCAGCAGCTTACTCAAAAAGCCTCGGACTCCACCTGCTTGGCGAGGCGGATTGTGATAAATCCCAGCTACCGTACCTGCAATCCACTGAATGCATTTATAGGCCGGACTTTCCGGGAAACTAATTCCCAAAGGCTCTTGCTGCATAACAGAACGTCCAACGAGCGGATCATCGTAAACCCATCCCATATAATTAAGCGAACCATCCAGAAACCTTTGGACGGCCGTTTCCAACCTTTTAAACGTAGCCTGAGCGTCAGTTTCATTCCGCACTCGGTTAACCACCACATGAATCGGCACTTCCTCTGCTTCTTTCCTCAACGTTTTAAGCAAACCATACGCATCAGTTAACGCTGTAGGTTCGGGCGTTGTGACCATAATAATATCGTCTGCGGCCTTTAAAAAATTAATCACTGTATACCCGAGGCCTGCTCCGGTATCAATAATCAGCAAATCGGTCATCTTTTCTAACCGCCCGAGATTGGCTATGACATTGGACAGCTTATTCCGCTCCAAGTTGGCTAGTCCCTGAACACCCGACCCACCTGGTATTATTCCAATTCCCTGTGGACCAGTAAGCAGAATCTGTTCAATAGTTTTTTCTCCGGATAATAAATGCTCAATGGTATACCGAGCGGTAAGCCCAAAGGCAATATCCACATTCGCCAGCCCCAAATCTCCATCGAGAATTATAACGCGTTGTCCGTATTCGGACAAAGCAAGGGCTAGATTAACCGTGAAATTAGTTTTACCTACTCCCCCTTTACCACTGGTCACTGCAATAACTCTCATTTTGTTATTATTTTTTCTTCTGTAAGCCAATTCTCGCAATACGCTCGCCTGATCATGCATGGGGCATCTCCTCCCCTAAAACATAACGCGCAATTCGGTTAGGCGTTGCTGCCTCAATGTCATCAGGGACACTTTGACCGTTCGTTAGATAGGCTGTGGGGAGAGTTGTTTGTCCCAAAAGATTTAGTATGGAGCCTACACTCCCAGCCTCGTCCAACTTTGTGAAGATGAGATGCGTTGTTAAGCCTTCGAAACGTTGATAGATCCTAAGTTGATCCGAAAACTGGGTTGTCGCGCTCAGGACCAGCATTGTAAAATCTGGTTGCGCCTTATCCAAAAATGCGCGGAGTTCAGACATATGCAACTCATGATGCGGACTACGGCCAGCCGTATCGATAAAAATTAGTTCTTTATCCGCATGAAGATTAAGTGCCTCAAGCAGTCCGTTGGGTGTCATCGCTACTTCAACAGGCACCCCGATGATCTCGCCAAACGTTTTAAGTTGCTCTACAGCGGCAACCCGATACGTGTCAGCCGTAATCAAGGCGACTTTGCGTTTATCAACAATACTAAACCCTGCTGCAAGTTTACCAATCGTCGTCGTTTTTCCAACTCCCGTCGCTCCGATCAAAGCGACAATCCTTGGCTTGTCAATCCCTGGCTGAATAAGCCCTATCTGACCGCAGATTTGGCGGATATTAGCTTCAAGCCGAGCGTATACCTGGGAATTATTAACCCATTCTTCTGGCCGCAAAGTTTGTTGCACGTGGCTTATTAAGAGCTTAACTAAGTTTTCCTTTATCCCTCTGTCCTGTAAGTGATCCGCCCACCTTTGAAGCATCGCGGGCCAAACGCTTTTTTCCGTTCCCAGCCCTTCTATATGTTTATTCATTTTTTCAAGCATCCGACGCATAGCTATAATTTCTTCTTGAAAATCTCCTGTCTGTTTATTGAAATCAGGCGCAGGAATAATCTTCGGTGATTTAGCTTCCTCGACCTTATACCCATAATTGGAAACCGGAGTTGTCTGGGCAGTCACTGGTTTTTCTTCAATGGCCGCAGTAATTTCCACCTTCGTCTTGCCAAATAAGCCCAGGAAACCTCCCTCGTGAAACTCACGAGTCTGTAGGATGACCGCCTCCGATCCAAGTTCCCTCTTCACTTTTCCCATGGTTTCTGTCACACTATCTCCTACAAATCGCCTAACTCGCACTTTCCATCCCCACCATTCCTACAGCTTGCACTTGTATGCCTTGAACCAATTCATTATATGAGAGCACCATAAGTTGTGGAAGTTGACGTTCAGTTACACGTTTTAAATTAATTCTTACCAACGGTGCGCAGACAATCACTGGTGTCAACCCTTTAAGCATGACCTTCTCTACCTCTTTCGTGAGGTTTTGTACGAGTACTTGTAACATCTTCGGATCGAGCGCCAAATAAGTGCCATAATCGGACGGGTGAATACTGTCGAGAATCTGTTGTTCAATCTGAGGATCCAGAGTGATCACGTTTAAGGTTTTATCTTTGCCGACGAGTGGCTGTAATATCTGTCGAGCTAAAGTCTGCCGGATATGTTCCGTTAACCGGTCGAGATCTTTTGTGACCTGCGCTTGGTCAGCAAGAGTTTCAAGAATCGAAACCATATCTCGAATTGAGACCCTTTCGCGCAGTAAGTTCGATAGAACCTTCTGCACTTGCCCAAGATTAAGAAGATCAGGAATTAACTCCTCCACCACTGCTGGGGACTGTTCCTTTACATGATCAATGAGGGTTTTGACATCTTGACGATTGAGAATTTCCCAAGCTTGCGTCTTAATTACTTCCGTAATATGGGTCGCCAGAACGGTCGGAGCATCCACCACCATCCAACCACTAAGCTCCGCTTGTTCCCTGTATATCGCATTAATCCATTTGGCGTCCAGCCCAAAGGCGGGTTCTTTGGTCGGGGTCCCCGGAATGGAATCATCGTCAAATCCACTGCTCATAGCCATATAATGGTCTGCTAATATTTCACCCGAGGCGATTTCCGCTCCTCGGATTTTGATTACATATTGGTTAGGCTGTAAATTCATATTGTCGCGAACCCGTATCACTGGAACAATAAATCCCATTTCACTGGCAATTTGGCGGCGAATCAGGACAATTCGATCGAGCAAATCTCCCCCTTGCTGAATGTCGACCAAGGCGATTAGAGCATAACCCAGTTCAAGTTCCATATGGTCAATTTGCAAAAGGTTGAGAACATTTTCCGGTTTCTTGCTCTCTTCGATTTCAGACTCCCTGGCAGCTGCCGTTTCCTCGACGACCGATACCTTGGAGTTCTTTTGAAGCATAATTCCTGCACCTATTAAAGCAATGGCAACAATCATTAACGGGAGTGGCGGTAAACCGAGAAAGGCTAATATGATCAACACACCCGCCGTTATGAACAAGGCCTTTGGATTTCTAAACAGTTGTTTGGCCAAATCATTACCTAAATTTTGTTCCGAAGCTGCCCGCGTGACAACCAGGCCCGTTGCGGTTGAGATCATGAGCGCCGGGATCTGGGAAACGAGCCCCTCCCCGATGGTCAGCAAAGTATATTTATGCAGGGCCTCAAGCAAAGGCATCCCTTCCATCGCGACCCCCATAATAAAACCACCAACAATATTTATAAACAAGATAATAATTGCGGCGATTGCATCCCCCTTAACAAACTTAGTAGAACCGTCCATTGCACCATAGAAATCTGCTTCCTGTTGAATTGCTGTACGACGATCGCGAGCCTGTTGTTCGGTAATCATCCCAGCATTGAGGTCAGCATCAATGGACATTTGTTTCCCCGGCATGGCATCCAAGGTAAACCGCGCAGCTACTTCCGAAACACGCTCAGCGCCTTTGGTGATTACAATAAATTGAACAAGAACTAAGATAATAAATATAATAAAACCTACGACCGGATTTCCTCGAATGACGAATGCTCCAAACTGTTGAATGACCTGTCCTGCACTGCCGTCAAGGAGAATAAGACGAGTAGCCGAAATGTTCAATGACAAACGAAACAACGTCAGAGTTAGCAAGAGTGAAGGAAGAGCAGAAAATTCTAAAGGGTCTTTGGCGAAAACTGCCAGCATTATAGTTAGCACTGAAGCTGTAATATTCAAGGTGATTAATATATCCAGAAATCCCTCGGGCAACGGAACAACCATCATGACCACGATGCCCACCATTCCGATTGCTGCCAAAATGTCTGTATTATCCAGTAATCGACGTTTCATCGATACGGCCATCAGGGTTCCTCCTTTCAAAATTGCTTGGATTAAGCCTCTCGCGGGAGGAAGTTTCTTGGGTGCAAGTGGGGACGGTTCTTGCTTTCGTGTCCGCTGGAGGAAGTGTCTTAGCACGTTCGCACACGTTTCATTGCTATTCGTTTGACGCTAAAACTAAAACGCAAAACCTCTGGGCTTTCTGCATGTGAACCGTTGCGTTTCTTAACGCTTTAGCGTCTGCGCTCATTGACGCAATTCCGCTCTCCGTGCTCTCTAAGCTAAGAAACTTCCTCTGCTTGGGTCACCAGGATGGAACGGTGGTGGGAGCTCTTTGCAAGTGAAGGCGTAGGGAGGGTACTGCTTGCACTTGCTTGCATAAAGCCAAGGAACTTCCTCTTGCTTGGGTCTATAGGGTTAGGCAATTCTTGATTCGTCGTCTAGGCCAAGTTACGTGCAAATGCGCTTGCAAGTGGGGACTATTCTTGCTTGCATGTGGCGCTGTTTGCGTACGTTGATGCAAATCCCCTTTGAGTGCTCTTTAAGCAAGAAACGTATATTCCTTCCTCGTCATTTTCCTCGTCATAAGCCTCGTCGCTGCTTAGCCAAGGAATGAAATTAAATTGCAAAGAGAACCATCAAGCGGGAGGAGCGTGTCGAGTGCAGTTGGCGAAGCGTGAAGACGCACATTGGTCGCACATTCAGATAATCCCAGAGGTTATGTGCGTTAGCTTCGTAAACAAACGAGCCGCTCCGGAGCTTTGGTGAACGTGTAATTAATTTCATTCCTCACCCCGTCAAAGACTTCCTTTTCTTAAGACGATACACAAAGGCCAAAACCTCGGCAACCGTTTTATAAAGCTCCGCCGGAATTCCTTGCCCGATTTCAACTTGAGCATAGAGGGCTCTTGCCAGCGGCTTATTTTCCATAATCACTAGGTCATATTCTTTCGCCAATTCCCGCATGCGCAGGGCAATTTGATCCTGTCCTTTGGCGACAACGTAGGGTGCTTTCTGGACTTTTAAATTATAGCGAAGGGCAACTGCAAAGTGGGTTGGGTTTGTGATGACAACATCCGCTTTTTTCATATCCTGCATCATCCGACTCATGGCCAGAGCCCGTTGTCTTTTCTTAATTTCACTTTTAAGTTCAGGATTTCCTTCTGTTTGCTTATATTCCTGCTTTAATTCCTCTTCAGACATCCGCAAGTTTTTTTCATATTCCCAGCGCTGATAGAGGTAATCCAAAGCAGCTATGCCTAGAAAAGAAAGCGAGATATTCCAGGCAAGCTCCATTATGGCTTGACCTAACAAAACGGCTCCTTGACCCAAATCCAGTTGCTGCAAAGCGGGATAGATTGCAATACGATCTCGGAAACTCGCGTACAAAAAATACCCAATCAGGATTACTTTGGTCAGGGATTTTGCTAATTCCACCCAGGCCTTAACACCAAACATCCGTTTAGCACCACTGACCAGACTTAAGCGGGAAAGTTGAGGTTTCATGGACTCCCCCGTGAAGAGGAACCCGACTTGAATGTAATTTGCTGTTAAAGCAATTATTAAACCTACAGCGAAAATCGGCGCAATGATTTGAATTCCGAGCCAAAGAGTGTTCAGCATTAAGCTGGCCACCGAACGTTCTGTCCACTCCGAAGAAACTCCCAGGACATAAGGAAACAGTTGTTTCATGCGCAGTATCATACTTGGAATCCAGTATTTGAGAACGGCAACAAGGCCTATAAACATCAACGCTGAAATTACTTCCTGGCTTTTAAAAACCTGTCCTTTTTTACGTGCATCCTCTTTGCGCCTGGACGTGGCGGGGTGTTTTTTTTCACTCATTGCTTCCACCCCTGATAAAGTTCTAAGATCCAAGCCATGTTCGTATTAAAGAGGTGCATTATAGACTCTCCAAAGAAGGGAATCGCGAGGAACAAAATGATAAATCCAAAAATTATTTTAACGGGGAAAACAATCGAGAAAATATTGAGTTGAGGTACTGTCCTAGACAACAGGCCTACCCCAACATCTGAAACTAGAAGTGCCCCAAAAACTGGCATTGCCAATTGAATCGCTAAAGCAAACACGTTAGCCATGAGCTGGGCGTAAAAGGAGAAATTACCGGGCGGATTAGAAGGGTTAATTGGAATATACGCATAGCTCTTGAGCATAGCAGCGATAAGATAGTGATGTGAATTGGTTGCCAATAAAAGCATCGTAGCTAAAACCATCTGGAAGTTACCCATCATGGGGCTTTGTATTCCATAAACAGGGTCAATTGCTGCCCCCATGGTAAACCCCATTTGAAAATCGATCAGTTGCCCTGCCCCTTGTAAAATGGACGTCATCGTATATATTACAAATCCAATGACCAACCCCACCAAAACCTCTTTGATCACCACCGCGATATATGGCAATAGCTCAATAGGAATCGATGGCTTGGCCGCAGAGATCATGGGATAGACAATCACGGTAATGCTCGCGGCCAAGCCAAGCCTTACAAATCCCGGAACTCCCCTAGCACCAAAGACTGGGGCTAACATAATCATACCAGCCCAGCGGGATAAAATTAATAGAAACAACGAGAGATTCCACTGGAGCAGGTCTGTCAGGCCCAAAAATCTCACCCCCTACTCGTGGTTCGATATTAGTGGTTCGTGGTTCGAAGTCCCATCTTCGACATTCGATATTTGTAGTTCGTGGTTCGAACCCTAAGGTCCGATCGTAGTTCGTAGTTCGTTTCGTTGTCCATAGTTCAAAACTCGAATCTATGGTTCGATCCGTAGTTTTCGAACTACGAATATCGAACTACGAACTACGATTACAGTCCTCCGAACGACGCCAATTGTTTCAAAAGATTCGAAGTGTATGCCGTCAGAACAGACAGCATCCACGGCCCCAGCACCAAAAGGACGGCAGCCACTGCTACAACTTTTGGAATAAAGGTAAGCGTCTGCTCTTGGATTTGCGTCATTGCCTGGAAGATGCTGACCAGCAGACCAACCAACAAACTCGTTCCGAGAATCGGCCCGCCTACAAGAAGCACAGCGCCTACAGCCTCTTTTGCCATATAAAGTACCATGCTCTGGTCCACCGCGATTCCTCCTTCACCATTCTCTTACTTAAAACTCGTCACCAGTGACTCAACCACCAGATGCCAACCGTCTACCAGTACAAACAAAAGCAATTTAAACGGCAGTGAAATCATCATGGGGGGGAGCATCATCATCCCGATCGACATTAGGGTGCTAGAGACAATCATATCAATGACAATAAAGGGAATAAAAATCGCGAATCCCATTTGAAACGCCGTTTTTAATTCACTAATTACAAAGGCCGGAATAAGCACATGCGTCGGAACGTCCCGATAAGTTTTGGGTCTCTCCATTTTAGATAACCCCACAAAAAGCTCCAAATCCTTTTCCCTAGTTTGTCTGAACATGAAATTTCTGAGCGGTTCCTCTGCTTTACTGAGAGCCTCCGTCTGGGTGATTTGATTCTTCAGATAGGGTTGGAGTGCATTTGTATTAATCTGGGTCCAAGTCGGAACCATAACAAAATAAGTAAGAAATAAGGCCAATCCCACTATAACCTGGTTAGGGGGAAGTTGCTGAGTTCCTAGTGCATTTCGCACAAAGGACAATACAATAATAATCCGAGTAAAGGATGTCATCAGCATAAGAATAGCCGGAGCCAAAGACAACACTGTCATAAGCATTAAGAGCTGTAGAGACGTTCCTGTTTGTTGCGCCGAAGTGGTACCCAGATCCAAAGTTAGTCCAGCAGCTAAGGTCATCCTAGGATATGCAAACATCCCTAATCCCAGAGAAATTCCAAAAGGCATCCCAATTGTGAGTATTTTGTTTAAATGGCTTGAAGAGGACATTATTTTTTCACCTCATCAAGCAATCGCTCCAGTTCCACAGAAAAAGTATCCATCTTTCGAGACCGTCCCGGCCAAAGTTTCTGAAAGCTTTTAGCCCAACCATCAACCCTTTCAATAGGGCGGGTTGCTATTTCCTCCAAGATTTCGGCGGCAATCTCAGGATCATTTATCTCACTGATTTTTAGCAATTGATGATCTGACCCCCCTAAAACCTGAAGCTGTCCTGCAATTTCTACCAGATAGAGGCTCTGCTGACCACCTAACATTTGTCGGTCGAGAACCCTTGCCCATGGAGCATTCAGATTCCGAACACTAGCCCGATTGAGACGGCGGATAACCCAGAGAGACACGATCAAAATAAGGAGGAAAACCAGCACCGTTCCCATAAGCCCCCACCAAGGGAATACAGAATTTGTAACCGCCGAAGCGGCCCCACTAGGAGGAAATGCCTGGTCCTCTATGTTCGGCATACTACTTCAACGCCTTCGTGACAGCCTCAACCACTCGATCCGCTTGGAAGGGTTTAACGACAAAGTCCTTGGCCCCAGACTGTATCGCTTCAATAACCATAGATTGTTGGCCCATAGCACTGCACATAATAACTCGGGCTTTCGAATCCCGTTTGCGAATTTCTTTGACCGCTTGAAGGCCATCCATTTCCGGCATGGTAATGTCCATGATTGTCAAGTTCGGCTGCAACTCCATGTATTTAGTCACGGCTACAGCCCCATTTTCTGCTTCACCAACGACCGTAAACCCATTCTTGGTCAAGATGTCTTTCAGCATCATACGCATAAACGCGGCATCATCAACAATCATAATCGTAGCACTCACTCGGTTCTCCTCCTTTATTTAAGCGAATTCATCCGTTCCATGGGATGAACAATATCAGTAATTCGAATTCCAAACGTCTCATTTATGACAACGACTTCACATTTGGCAATCAACTTACCATTGACAATCATATCCACTGATTCCCCAGCCAAACGATCCAGTTCGATGACTGAACCTGGGCCCATCTCCAAAATTTCCTTGATCGTTTTTTTAGCTCGACCCAACTCCACACTAATTTGTAACGGCACATCCATAATCAAACTTAGGTTATCTGGTTGTACCATCGGTTGTCCGGGAAGAAGTGGGGCAAACTGGGCCGGTTGAACGGGTGTCGTAGGCCCAGGAGCATAATTTGACGGTGGCGGATAATATCCCCCTTGTGTTCCGGCTTGAGCATAAGGCTGAGGAGCCCCATATGGAGGGTAGTCAGCTGACGCCTGATAAGGCGGTGCCTCATAAGTTGGTTGTGGGGATGGCGGTGGAGTCTGATAGGATACTGCTGTAGGAGTAGGCTGGGAAGGGGCAACGGTCTGAGCCGCCGGAGCCGCAGAGGCTCCTCCCATCATTCCGCCCATCAACTTATTGACCATCCCTTTGGCCACGCTTAGTGGGATCACTTGGATTAATTTACTGTCTATGACATCTTCAACAACCATCCGGAAGGAGATGCGTACCAGCGATTCATCCGCATGTAGGAAATCTTGAATAATATCTTTCTCATTTGACGAATCAGTGAGCAATAAATCTGGAGGAGTAATATCCACCATGGAATTAAACATGGTGGACATGGAAGTGGCCGCTGACCCCATCATTTGGTTCATAGCCTCGGAAATTCCACTAATTTGAAGTTCTGAGAGTTCAGGAGTAGGATTTTTTCCGTCTCCTCCCATCATCAGATCCACGATGACCGAACCATCTTGTTGGGAAAGAATCAAGACGTTGGAGCCCTCAATCCCAGCTTTATATTTGACATTACAAATCACGGAAGGGGTAGGATAATCTTTTCGAATCTTTTCAGAGGTCGTCAAATCAACTCTAGGTGTAGTGATGTCTACCTTTTTACCTAAGAGCTGAGATAAAGTCGTGGCTGCAGTTCCCATCGAAATATTGGCAATTTCTCCGAGGGTATCTTTTTCCATATCATCTAAAAGGTCTTCTGTAAGTGATGTCTTCGGCTCTGGCTCTGGCTCTGGCTCTTGCTCTGCCACTTGCTCTTGCTCTTGCTCTGAGTCTGCTTCCATTGTGCCCCGAAGCAATGCGTCAATCTCTTCCTGAGAGAGCATACCGTTACCCATCTTCTTCCCCTCCTTCCTTTATAATTTCCGTTACCTGAACGGCGAGATGCTCTCCGTGTAATCCAGGGACAGATTTAAATTTCATGAATTCTCCCACAAAAATTGGCAGCGGATCATTAACGGATTGATGGAGCGGGATTACATCTCCTTTAGTAAGGTCGAGGAGATCCCGAACGAGGATCTCTGAATGACCTAAAAAAGCTACCATATCTACCTTCGCCCATTCAATCTTTCGCCGAATTGCATCTACCTGCTCTGGAGAAGTAACCTTCGCTTGTGTAGAAAAGAGGAAAAACGTACTTAACTTATCCAAGATGGGTTCGAGCACAAGATAGGGCATACATATATTAATCATCCCCACCTCTTGACCAACCCTAACTTCAATAGTGATGAGCACAACCATTTCATTCGGAGCCACAATTTGCGTAAACTGAGGATTTGTTTCCATCGACACTAACGTAGGTTTAAGCTCGTAAACCTCTGCCCAAGCCTCTTCCGTGATATAAGTCATGGAGGACAATCGGTTTTCGATGATCGTTTTTTCAATCTCCGTCAAATCTCGGTTCTTTTCAATACCTTCCCCTTGCCCTCCTAAAAGTCGATCTACTACTGTGAAAGTAAGTGAAGGGCTCACCTCAATTAAAATCGTCCCCTCCAAAGGATTCATAGAGTAGAGGCCGAGCACTGTGGGGTTAGGTAGCGAACGAATGAATTCATCATAGGTAATTTGTTCTATTGAAAGGACGGAGCATTCAGAAATCGTGTGTAAGTTTCCTGAGAAATAAGTGGTAAGTCCTCGACAAAAATTTTCGTGAATATTTTGAAGAGAGCGAATCTGATCCGTGGAGAACTTATTGGGACGTTTAAAATCGTATACTCGAATCCGCGTTTGACTCTTGGTCGTCATCATTTCTTCCACGTCGACTTGCCCATCGGACAGCGCACTCAACAGAGCATCAATTTCATTTTGGGACAAGACGTCTCCCATCAAATCCCCCCCCTCTAATTCGATATTCGTGGTTCGTGGTTCGTGGTTCGTGGTTCGATTTAAGAACCGTAACTTCAACATTTGTTATTTGAACCACAGGTCGTCATTCGTTATTCGGCCACCTGATGCGTAGCGCGATATTCAAGCTCGTTTTATAGTCTACAATGTTCGAACCACGATCTTCGAACATCGAACCACGCTATTGGTATACCAAAGACGGGAACAATACTTCAATGATTTTGTTTTCCGCGACTTCATTTAGTTTTTTTAGTAACTCTTCTCTCAATTTTTCACGCGCAGCAAGTGTTTGTACATCGGTAAGGGATTTGTTCATCAACACTGAGTTGACCCGATCTTTTAAAAATGCGTCCTTCTCCTTCAATAGAACTTCCGCCTTCGCATCTATGACTTCAACTGTAATTGACGTTTTAAGAAAAGCCCCCCCCTGTAAATTCACGGTGAATTCGCCGATGGGTAGTAATACTCCCGCCATTTTCGGTACACTCGCGGTCGCAGTACTACGTGCCGGAGTTTTAAAAATGAACTTTTGTGCTGCAATCAACCCTCCTACGCCCAATCCTACGCCTATCAACACAGCGAGGATCATAAAAATTAAAGATTTTCGGTTCATATAGTTGATCGCTCCTCCACTTTGCAAATCGGGTGACAGCGCCGTCGAAACTCAACGATCCTTTCAATGAGAACCTCGATGGGCTCCGATACCACGAATTTATTTCCACCCGTTAAGGTAATGACCGTATCAGGGGTTTCTTCCATCATTTCAATCAGGTCGGAATTAATGGTAAATACTTTGTCATTTAAGCGAGTGACTTTAATCATATTTCACCCTTCCGTTACGTGCTATTGAATATTTGCCGACGCCAGTGAAGAACTTGACCAGTTTCGTCCAATATCTTTTGTTCTTTGAGGGACTCAGCCAACTGAAAGGCCTTGATTTGCTTTTCCTTTAAACGCTCTAGCTTCTCCACTTCGCGGTGGGCTTCCAATAAAATGTGACGTGCATTTTCCACGATGCGTTCTTGCTTCCTCTCCTCTTCATTACATTGAAGCAATCGGCGCAGTTGCTCTGAAGCAAAGAGTTGCCAAATCCCTAACTCCATGGGCCGATGTCGACCCGCGTCCCGTTGCCCTTCTTGCGCATCGTTAAAATGCTCTTGTTGAAGCTTGCAGGCTTCGACTAAAGTCTTCCAGATCTGCTCTTCTTGAGTGAGCTCTCGTTGTGCCATTTCCAAAGCCTGTTCCGCTAGGCGGAGGCTTGCCTCCAAGCGAAAGCGAAATCTTGCCATAGTTTCCACTCCCTCCGCAGGATGTCCAGTACTCAACTCTATCTACCACCAAGGCTCCATGAATATGAATGCTGCTTCGGCGAGGATAGACTCTCTGCTACTAAGGAGCCTTGTAACACCAGGATTTAAGCCATTAACTCCGACTTCCGGCTTCTGATCTCTGACCTCTGATTTGATAAACAAAGTTGAGTGCTGGAGCATGATTCCCTCATGCGTCTTACACTGGCTTGATAATCTCTTTCAGTTGTTTAAGCATCTCTTCAAAGCCTACATGGTCATCCACCCCTTGCCGAGTGAACGCAAAAATATTGTCCATATGCGCGAGGGCGGCATCGATACTTGGATTACTTCCCGGCGTATACGCCCCTATGTCAATTAAATCCTTGGCATCTCGATACACTGAGATATGTCCACGCATAATACCGGCTAATTCTTGATGTTCCCTACTGATGACGTCGTTCATCACCCGACTGACGGATTGTAAAATATCAATGGCTGGAAAATTATTTTGCATGGCAAGTTCCCGCGTTAAGACGATATGCCCATCGAGGATCCCGCGAACCGAATCCGCAATTGGCTCATTGTGATCATCCCCATCCACTAACACCGTATAGATTCCGGTAATACTTCCGGTCTCTGCCATTCCCGAGCGTTCCAATAGCTTCGGTAATAAGGCAAAGACTGAGGGGGGATATCCCCTAGTTGCTGGGGGTTCACCTACGGTTAGCCCCACTTCCCTCTGGGCCATAGCAAAGCGTGTTACAGAGTCCATCATCAGGAGCACATTCTCCCCACGGTCCCGAAAAAACTCGGCGATAGCTGTCGCCGTAAAAGCAGCCTTCAAACGCACTAAAGCCGGTTGATCGGACGTCGCTACAATGATCACAGAGCGTGCTAACCCCTCCGGGCCTAAATCCTTCTCAATAAAGTCACGCAGTTCCCGCCCACGTTCCCCGACCAAGGCGATAACGTTGACATCCGCTACAGTGTTTCTGGCCATCATACCCAGCAAGGTGCTCTTGCCCACACCGGAACCCGCAAAGATTCCCATTCGTTGCCCTCGACCAATCGTTAGTATCCCATCGATAGCTCTAACTCCGACACTAAGCGCATCTCGGATTCGAGGTCGCAATAAGGCATTAGGTGGTTTGTTTTGCAGAGGGTACGTTGTTTCTGTCAGAAGTGGGCGCCCGTCCATGGGATGTCCCAGTCCATCGAGAATCCGCCCAAGCAATCCGAGACCCACAGGTACGGTTAGCTTCTGACGTTGCGGAAGTACACGATCTCCTGGAGCAATCCCTTCAAGCTCACCTAAAGGCATGAGTAAAGTCGTTGCATCCCGAAAACCAACCACTTCAGCCGGAAGCTCTCGTCCGTTACGCGTAATAATATGGCAATACTCCCCCACACTCGCGCGCGGGCCGGCTGCTTCAACCATCAAGCCGATGATCTTAGAAACTCGACCCTGGGCCGAAATCGGCTCAGTCTGGTCCACCGTCTGCATCAATTGGTTCCACGCTCCCATGTTCGAGCTCCTCCCGTAAAGTATGTTCTAATTTATCTAATTGGGCTTCAAGCCGAGCATCAAAAACTCCCTCCTGACATTCTAGAAAACAATCTCCTGGATTGAGAGACTCATCTCTAACCCACGGACACGGACAAGGGGGCTGATTTTCCTCCAGCCAACGGGCATCGTCTGGAGCCACATGTAGCCTCCATCCGAGGCGTTCCTGAGGTAACAAGGTTAAGGCTTGTATGATGGCGACCAAGCGCTGGGGTTCAACGGTCAGGAACGCGCGTACTAAGCGTTCAGCAATTTTTATCGCCAGAAGGAGCAAATCCTTGTCTACTTTAGCATATTCCTCTTGAACTGCACGCTGAGCCAACTGGAAAAGTTGTTCAGCATCTTGAAACGCACGTTTTCCCTCTGCTTCTCCTGCTTGCCTGCCCGCTTGATACCCTTCGGCATGCGCTATTGGGTAAACCTCAGCCCGTGTAGTCTCCATAACCTCTTTGCTTAAACGGTCAGATTCCACTTGAGCCTTGGTACGTAGCTCCTGAGCACAGCTTTCAGCCTCAGCCTGGATCATGGCTACCTTTTCCTTAGCCTCTGCAAGGATCATTGCTGCTTTTTCTTTAGCCTCTTCAAGGATTATTGCTGCTTTTTCTTTAGCCTCTGCCTCGAACGTAGTGTCTACCCAACTCGAGAGTTCTGGGCTTAGCACGTTTGGCTCCTCCACTCCGACACTAAGAACAGCCAAACACGTGCCCAACTCTTGAAACTCTTCATTATGTTCCACCATCCGTGGTGCGGCCACCTCGACATCGTAACTCTTTACAACTCGCCCTCTAATAAACGATCTCATCGCTACCTCCTCTGGAAATGACAATTACACCGCTTTCTTCAAGCTTGCGAATCACCTTCACAACGCGTTGCTGAGCATCTTCGACATCTCGCAACCGTACAGGGCCCATGAATTCCATGTCGTCTTTAAGCATCTGACCGGCCCGCGCTGACATATTGGACAGGATTTTCTGCGCAACTTCAGGATTGGAGCCTTTCAGAGCAAGACCTAAGTCCTTGGTCTCTACTTCACGCAAGACCAATTGAATCCCGCGGTCGTCAAGCATGACGAGGTCTTCGAAGACAAACATTTGCCGCTTGATCTGTTCCGCTAATTCTGGATCTTCCATCTCCAAGGCATCCATGACCACTTTAACCGTTCCTTGATCCGAACGGTTAAGGACATCTACAATGCTTTGAATCCCGCCTGAAGCGGAATAATCCGTCGGTGCCAAACTAGTAATCTTGCGCTCTAAGACCTTTTCAATCTCGTTGAGCACTTCTGGACTCGTTCTTCCCATCATCGCTACGCGTTTTGCTACATCAGCCTGTCGATCTGGGGGGAGACTGGAAAGTAAGGTTGCTGCTTTATCGACTGGTAGGTGCGTCATGATGAGCGCGATTGTCTGAGGGTGTTCTCCTTGAATAAAGGAAAAAAGCTGCTTGGCATCAGTCCGACGCACGAGGTCAAAGGGCCTCATCTTTAAGGACGAGGATAAGCGGCTAATAATATCAAACGCCCGTGATTCCCCAAGTGCCCTTTCCAACACTTCACGTGCGTACTCGATCCCTCCCTGGGTTATATAATCACTGGCCATACACATTTGATGAAATTCTTCCACGACATAATCTCGTTGCTCTGGGGTGACTTTACGCAGATTGGCCATCTCCAGTGTCAACTGATCTATTTCTGCATCCGCGAGGTGCTTAATCACCTGAGCAGAACTCTCTGGACCCAAGGAAATCATGAGAATCGCTGCTTTTTGAACTCCTGTTAACCCTTGAGTCATCTAACTCTCCTCCGATAGCCAAGTTTTCATCAGACGGGCAGCTTCGTCCGGATTATCGCGCGAAAAAAGTTCGACCGCTTCTCTGGTCTTTTGCTTCTGGAGTTCTTCGGCAGTTTTCGTTTTTGTTTGAGCTACCGCAAGCTCTGCCTGTTCCTCAGCCAACTGTTGGGCCATCAGAAGCTCGGCCTCAGCGCGCGATACCGATTCTGAATCTTTAAGTGCCTGCAGCTTGGCAGCGCGGCCTTTCTTCGTCCGATGCCTCAGAAGCATAATCATACAGAACATACCCAATAATACAGCGACGGCTCCAATTTCGATGTAAGTGACTAGTTGTTGCCGTTTTTGAGCATTCTCTATGGCAAGTTTTTCTTGTTGCAAATCTGTTTTATTGAATGGAATTGCTGCCACTTGAATTTGATCTCCGCGAGTTGCGTCAACTCCGGCAGCAGAAGCCACAATCGCTTTAATTTGATCAAGCTGGGGCTGGGAAATGGTGTCGGCATCCGCCATTACGGAGACGGACAGACGTTTCACTGTACCAGGGTTCACTACTTGTTCTTCTTGCGAGGTGTCCACTTGATAGTTTTTAGTGGCCGTGGCCTTAGTAGAGGTTGAATTCACCCCCGCGGTTGCGGTTGGGTAGGTTGGAATTCCATTAGCATCCAAGCCTGGCGTCCCTCCAGCTGTAGCAGGAGCATTCGTCGTAGTCTCAGTAGAACTTTGCTCACTCAGAACGGCACCAGGACCATTCGTCTGGGTTACTCGTTTTATTTGATCAAAATCCAAGGTCGCACTGATTCGTACAACGGCTTTACCTGAACCTAAGACTCGATCCAGCATACTCTGGATCGATTTTCGTGTGTCCTCTTCGATCGTTTGTTTTTGCTGATACTGAGTTCCTGTGAGACGTTTGGCATCAGCGCTTTTTCCTAAGACATCCGATAAGACATTTCCACTAGTATCAACTATCGTCACATTTTCTACTTGCAGACCTTCGACTGATTTCGCCATAAGGTTAGCAACTGCACGCACCTGGTCATCGCTAAGTTTTGTCTCTGGAGCAAGTTTCAAAGTCACCGCCGCAGTTGCAGATTTTTGACTGTCGACAAAAAGTGACGATTCAGGCATTACGATATGAACACGGGCATCTTGCACACCATTCAATGTCTTGAGCGTATTTTCTAGTTCGTTCTGTAATCCGAGCACAAAACGTAATTTTCGATCGGAATCTGTCTCCCCCAGATGCATCGTATTCAGGTTGTCAAAGCTGAATTTGCTTTGTTGGGGAAGCCCAGCACTGGCAAGCTGTAAACGAATATCTGCAGCTGACTGTTGGGGAACCATGATGGTTGACCCGTTGTCCGCCAACTTATAATCTGCCTTTAAGTCTTTCAGTTTCGTGGTGATCGCTCCAGCTTCGGTGTCACTAAGCTTCGTAAACATTGCTACATATTGTGGGCGTCCGGCCCAAGTAATCAAGCTTATCAGAGCGGCTGCCACCACAAGAGGAGCAAGCACCGTAATAATTTTCTGTGGGCGAGAAAGCCTGTCCCAAAAGGTCTTTACCGATTGCTTAATTCCTGCCCAAGAAAAATCCATCCTTCGCTCCTTTCTCGATGCTCGAGGTTCGATGCGTGATGCACGAATGATGATGTTTGTTTCGAACGCCGAAGGTTTCAAACTTCAAACTTCAAACTTCGAACCTCGCGCCTCGCGCCTCGCATTTAATTAAACCTTACATCGTAGTGAACTCGTTCAACTAAAGTTGAACATAGAGTCTTCGGTGGGGGACTCTACCTCCTTCGCCGCCAAGTGTTTCTATTGGGAAGGCGGCTCGGCGATACTCTCCACTGGAGACTATCGTCACCGAAGCAGAATTAGGTGTACCACTCCCACTTGTAGAAGTGGGAGTCTTACGATTTGGATAAATATAATATTTTCTATCAATTACTAAAATGGATACCCCTTAAAAAGTAGAACACCAAACGTATTTCAGTATAACAAGGTGCGAGGTTTGATGCTCGAATTGAAGGTTCGTTTATTTACGATGCTCGATGCGGAAATTGGGGAAGTTCGTTTTCGAACGTTCCAAACGCTGAAGTATAGCGCCTCGTGCTTCGTACCTCGCGCCTCGCTTAAATCTGCATACGCATGATCTGATTGTAGGCATCTAACACTTTATCGCGCGTTGCCACCGTTAAGGACAAAGATAAGTTCGCTTTTTCGAGCGCGACCATCACCGACGATAGATCATCCACTTGACCCGTTGCTAACTGCAGACTGGCCGCATCCGCATTCTTTTGCAAAGCATCCACTTGGCTTAGTGCATCGGTTAAAAACTCAGAAAAATCCGGTCCGGTCTTTTGAGCTCCATCCCCGGAGCTTATATTCGGCAAAGTCTCGATACTTAGCGGAGTAATCGGGTTTAGTTGTCCAAGAGGCATTATCGGTGTAAACGCAGAAATACTCAATTAATCCTTACCCCCTTCCGATTTCAAGTGCCTTAGAGGCCATCGACTTACTGACATTAAGGGCAGTCACATTCGCCTCATAAGCCCTAGATGCGGAAATCATATTGACCATTTCCGTCACGATATTCACATTGGGCTGCCGTACATAGCCCACGGGTAAGCCTGGTTCCGCCACAGTTGCAGCATCCGGAGATGAGGGATTATATTCTAAGTGAAAGGGGTCTTCTGCGTCGGAAATGCGCTTAATACGGGCCACTTGTACCCCATTACCCAGGTTTTTTTCCCCTATTGTTTTCCCTAAGACGCTAGCAAAGGGAGTTTCCTGAGCACGCGGAACGAATACAGCCACTTGTCGACTATAAGGAATGGGGTTTCCCGACGGGGTTAGTTCTCCCGTATGTGTTGTATTAATATTGGCAATGTTGTTAGCAATGAGATCCATTCGTAGACGTTGCGCGGTTAGACCGGAAGCACTAATATCTAATACTCCAAAAAGGCTCATGCCTTATCCCCTCCTCATGACGCATTCCACAATCGTTCGCCCGATCTCCCTGAGCGGTACTACTCGATCAGCTAGACCGGCATCCACTATGGATCTAGGCATCCCGTAAACCACGCAGGTCTCCTCTGACTCTGCAATCGCAAACCCCTCTAACGCTTTAAGTTCCTTCATGCCCTTCGTACCATCACTTCCCATCCCTGTCATGACCACTCCAAGGGTTCCTCTCCCAACAGCCTTCGCCAAGGATAGAAACATGACATCCACAGACGGGTGATAAAGCGTGGGTATAGGGGCTTCTTCTCCAATGTGTAAAGTCAGCTGCCCAGACTTACGCTGAACCTGCATCTGTTTACCCGCAGGCGCTACGTATACGGTTCCTGCTTTCAGGACTTCCCCATGGATTCCTTCCCTAACATTGAGTGGACAAAGCCCGTTTAAACGCTGGGCAAGTGGCCCGGTAAAACCGGGAGGCATGTGTTGAGCCACCAGTACAGGAACTGTGAAATCAGCAGGGAGGTTTGGGAGGACAGCTTGTAACGCCGAAGGTCCTCCTGTCGATGTACCGATGGCGACAATTTCTACCGCATGCTTGGGAGCAAAACCCGTCTTTCCCGAGCTTGTAAGGGGCAGAGCAGGGCGAACCGGAACACTTCCTACTCCAGTAAGTGGCACTACCCTTGGTGGCGTTGCTTGAAGGTTAGCACTCAAAGATAGGTCTTTGCGACCAAGACGAGCAGGATTAACACCCGCCGCTGCTTTTACTTTCTCCACTAAATCCCGAGAAAGTGCTTGCAGATCAGCTCCCGGACTGCCCGAAGGTTTTGCCACCACATCGCAGGCTCCTAGGTCAAGGGCCTTCAACGTGGCTTCAGTTCCTTCTGTCGTCACTGCGCTCAAGATGATTACAGGCGTTGGTTGCCAACGCATAATCTCTTCCAACGCCTGTAGACCATTCATAACAGGCATCTCTACATCCATCGTCACAACCTGAGGGCGAAGAGCTTGCAGTTTCAGAATCCCCTCCCGCCCATCCCGCGCGGTATCTAATACCTTAATACCGGGGTCTTGATTGAGTATTTTTTGGAGGGTCAAACGCATAAAGGGCGAATCATCAACTATTAGAACCCCGATTGGCGTTTTAGGCGTCAAACTCATGGCTTACTCTTCGCCCATGATTTGATTGAGTTCCAATAAAATAAGTAAGCGTTCCCCAATTTTCCCTACTCCGCGTATAAACTGTGAATCCATGCCTAAGGCGATCGGTGGCGGTGGCTCAATAGCTTCACTGTCTAAACGCAGCACCTCTGTCACCGCATCCACGCGAATCCCGAAAACCTTCGTTTGAACTTGCAAGACGATGATCCGACTCAGGTCAGTTTCTTCCACACGGTCCATGCGGAAACGGGTTCGCAAACTGATCACCGGTATTACATTCCCCCGCAAATTAATGACACCCTCAACATATTCCGGTGCTTTAGGCACACGAGTAATAGGGGGAATACGGATAATTTCCTGGACACGCATAATATCAACGCCAAATTCTTCTGACCCTAAGCTAAAAGTGACTAATTGTTCTTCCGCCATTGATTTATACCCCCTTATCGATGTTCGTAGTTCGATATTAGTGGTTCGAACTGGAATAAAAACTTTAAAGTTTTTAGGAACTTAATTAAGGTTCTCTCTTTATCGATGTTCGTGGTTCGAGGTGATTGATCGAGATAAGATTAAATCGTTTTTAAAAATTTAAAAATTTTTATTCTTACTCGAACCACGAACCACGAATATCGAATATCGATTTAGCGTTTAACTAAGACGTCTTGGATTAGGGAGCCGATGTCGAGAATCAAGGTGACTTTGCCATCACCGAGAATTGTTGCTCCGGCAATTCCGGGTAAATTATTGAGAAAATCACCCAGCGATTTAATTACAACTTCTTGTTGTCCACGCAGTTCATCCACAATAAGGCCGAGCGCTTTTTCTCCAAAGCCTACAACGACGACAAAGACCTCCTCACTTGCGGTTTCTGGAGTCGGAAGATCAAACTTTTCTTGTAACGAGATTAGTGGTAACGTGTTTCCGCGCAGTTGAACCATTGGCAATCCGCCCACTGTTTTGATCTCCGTACGATTGACCAGCAAAGTCTCTAAAACAGAAGAGAGTGGAACCGCGTAAATCTCTCCCCCTACTTCGACAAGAAGTGCCTGAATAATAGCCAACGTCAGCGGCAATCGAATGGTGAAGGTGGTTCCCTGCCCTTTACGGGTCGTGATATCCACCATTCCTCCCAGATTATTCAGAGCCTTCTTCACCACATCCATCCCTACACCCCGACCGGAAATATCGGTCACTTTATCTGCCGTGCTAAAGCCCGGCAAAAAGATTAAATTAGAGATATCACGTTCAGAGAGTTCTTCTCTCTCTCCGACCAGTCCTTTAGAAACCGCAATGCTCCGAATCTTTTCGAGGTCTAATCCCGCTCCATCATCCGAGATGACAATCGCAATATGGTTTCCTTCATGATAAGCATCCAGTTTAATCGTACCCAGTTCCGGTTTTCCTGCGGCTCGACGCTCTTCAGGAGATTCGATCCCATGATCCACTGAGTTCCGAATGAGATGCATTAAGGGATCACCAATAACTTCGACAACTGTTTTATCAAGTTCTGTATCCTCGCCATTTAAGACCAGTTCCATTTCTTTACCTGTTTTCTTAGCAAGATCACGGACCAAACGAGGAAAACGGCTAAAGACAGTTCCGATCGCCACCATGCGCAGACGCATAACGCTCTCTTGAAGGTCATACATTAAACGCCCCAAGTAAACGTTGGCCTCGTTCAAATTACTCACCATATTGTCCATACTATACTGGGCCTTCAAATCTAACCCAATTTGGACCAATCTAGTCCTAGTAATGACCATTTCTCCCACTAAGTTAATAAGATTATCCATGCGAACCGTATCTACTCGAATCGTATGTACTTGCGTATTACCTTCGCCACCGGAAACTTCAATAGTCGGAGGAGCAGAATTAGGCTTCTTAGGATCAACTGCGATTTTTGGTATGGGAACGGGCTTTAACGCTATATCCTCTGACATGCCTTTAACGTCTCCATTTGGACCAATATCCGGTTTAGAAACTGGAATTTCGGCGACTGCAGTCACACTTGTTGTTATTCCTGCCTTTACCCTTTCAACATCCGGATAAGGATTAACAACGACGTCCACCAATTCCGAAATCTCCAATATTTCCCTCTGAATCTCTTCAATAGGCTCATCACATACCAATAAAAGGAAAAACTCCTCGGCGTTTTTGACTTCTAAATCTTCGACACTTGGGAAAAGCTTAATCACAGTTCCTATTCCTTCAAGCCGCTGGGTCGCCATCACAGCACGAACCGCCTTCATAAGAGTACCAGGCGCAAGTTTCACTTCCACTTGATAGACACCGTGCCCCAATAAATGTGCCTCGTTTAGTTTTTCCTCTTCGGTCTGAGTTAAAGAGAAGTCCAGTGGGATAAATTTCACCATCGCCTCTTCTTCCTCATCTTCTCCTTGGACTTGTTGAGAATTCTCCGCTGCCACAGCTATTTCTCCGTTCAATAACGCCCTCATGGAAGAGACCAGGTCTTCGGACCCAATAGTGATCTCCTGACGTTGTTCAACTTGAGCCAGCATCGCTTTAACACGGTCCGTTACAGCTAACAGGATGTCAATCATTTCGAGAGAAACTTCGATTTTCCCCTGACGCAAACGATCTAGCAAGTCTTCAGCCGCATGGGTCATCGCAACTATCGGTGTGAAGCCCATTGTCCCCGAAGCACCCTTCAAGCTGTGAGCTGAGCGGAAAAGATCGTTGATCAGTCCGATATTTCCTCCCTCTTTTTCCAGTTGTAAAAGTCCTGCTCCGAGCCTTTCAATCTGTTCAGAGGAATCCAATAGGTAAAACTCTAAGAATTCTCCCAGATCTACTCCCATATTTTTGTCGTCATCCTGGCTCATGCTTTGCCACCCCTATCTTTTTCATAAGACACTATATGAAATAATTCCGTAAGGTACCCCTAAACGATAAATATTTTGCAATTCGTACAAGTTCCTTATGTAGGATTATTATTCATGAAATAGACATATTGTCCCGTGTTACCTTAATTCGCCATCTTTTTTAGAATTCCTCCAAAGAAAAATACATAAATAGCTATAAACTCTTATTTTCTTATAGTAGCATTAAGTTGTAAAACCGTATACAGTTTTTTCTGTCAATTCGATAGGACCTTTGGGCAAAAAATAAACAGGCTGCCTTACTTGCACCCTGTTTGTGTATTGATATGAGTTTATTTTGTTGGATTTCCTTGTGTTCTCTTGCTGTTACACGTTTTCTTATTCAGAACCATTTTAGACCCGTTTATCAAACATCAAACCAATCATATCGCTAAAAGAATTCAGAATATCCAAAGCCCGTTGAGATGGAATTTCATCCAGTACTTCGTCGTTTTGTTTATCGATAATCTTAACCACAACTCGCTTAGATTTTTCATCCACCCTAAGCTCTACGCGCTTATCAATAATTCCCATCAGCCGGTTGAGCTTTTCTACGGCCTTTTCTACTTCCTCGCGCGGAATCTCTTCTCGGGCAGAGGGGATTTCTTGTTTACGGTCGACTACCTTGCGTGGAGTCTCTTGAGAGCGTTCCAGTTTCTGCCCAGGAAAAGCATCCACAGGGATTATGGTGGACTGAGTATTCGGTTGTATAGGATTGATCATCATAAATTCCTCCTATATTTAACAACTATCGTTTCCAATTCATCTGGCTAACAGCTGTAGTGCTGCTAGCGCCATAGGCTTCCGAAACCTGATGTTGCCGCTTGCTCCGGCTGAGTATAAGCCGCAGATTATCAGTAATATCCTGGTTAACTTGCTGGATTTCGCTCAGCAAGCTCCGTCCTTGTAGCGAAACCTTGAAGTCATCATCCTCCGTCTGTTCGATGATGGTCTGCAAGCGTTCCCGTTGATTCATTAGGTCGTAAAAAAGTCCCATATCCTGCTTGGACAAGAACTTGATCATCTCTTTCGTCAAGAACTGATAATCCTGCCACAAAGCTTGTGCCGTCTTGCCGTCCATTATTTGCCTGCCGCCCGAGCCACATGAGTTTGTTTCATGGCCTCCACCCAAGCATCCCGCATTTCTTCTAACATACTCTTTGCCTGTTGCAATTGTGTAACATCCTTTTTGATGTTGCCTTGAATTAGGCAGTATTCCGTGTATTCGTAAAGTTGGGCCCAGTTTTTAGATAGTTCGTATTTCATATCTAAGGTGCGTATGAATTCACGTACAATGTCCTGGACTCGCATATTGGCATTATGTGATTTCGAGATATCCCCCTGCTCCATCGCTAAAATACTTTCAGTTAAGAATCGCAGAGCACCGTTATAGAGTAGTAAGGTTAATTGTTCCGGCGAGGACGTCATAGCCTGTTGGTTTTTATAGGCGTTCGCCATCTGTGGATTCACCATAATTTTCCCTCCAATTGCTTAATTATTATGAACTACTACTGCTATCCAGCATCGATGACAACCAACTGCTCTGGGAATTCAATTGCTGTAAAGCAACTTCCATAGCATTATACTGCTTATAATAGGCCGCTTGCATCGTGTCAAATCGGTCTGCCTCTTTGTCTATTTGCGTAGTGTAGGAGGTGATTCTCTTGGCATAATCGCTACTGGAATCATATTGAGCATTTATTGTTGTCCCAGCTTTTTGTACCAGTTGATCCATTGTATTCTTGATACCATCATACAGACGCCCTGCGATTCCCTGAGTATTAAAATTGACAGTACCGTCTGAATTCGTTGTCCCACTGGAACCAAAAAGTTGACTAAGCACATTGGGATTGGCATTCATTGCTTTGCGCAACTTGTCAGTATCCAAGTATAGCTTACCACCCTCAGTATAGTTTCCTGAGGTAATACCAATCGCAGAGGCACTATTATAAATACCACTCACGCCAGAAATAGGGCTGGAGAAAGCATTCCGCATTGTATTAACAAGACTGTTCAAAGTAGAATCACCATGAAGCATACCACTCTTAGCCTTGGCCTCCCAGGCCGTAATATCCGAATCTTTCATTTCAGCCTTCTGGGCGTCGGTCAGAGGCGCATAATCCTTATAGCGGGTTTCAGTCACCATACCATTGAGATCAGCTAGAATCTTGTTGTACGAGTCAACTAAGGACTGGATACCAGCCACTGCCTTGTCGACATCGTTCGTTACGCTAACACTAGTCGCTTGTCCAACAGTCGTATCCATAACACCAGAGGACGATATCTTTGCGTCAGTTGAGACACCTGTCAAATTGTACGTGACCCCAGAAATACTAAATGAATTGCTCGCTTGGGCTAACGGTACTCCATCTAAGCTAAAGACGGCATCTTTGCCCGCTTGATGTAGTTTTAAAGTATTAGCTAAAAAACTGGTTCCCACTGCATCACTGCCACTAAAATTAAGGCTCTGACCATTAGCGGACGTCAGTGTTACCTTCCCCGTAGTCGAATCATAGGCGGCATTCACGTTTGGTACTGCACTATGAATACTAGCCAGCATACCTTGCAACGATTCGCTAACCGGAGTTATAACCACTGGTGTAAACGTATTCGTACCAGTACCATCGTCAATTTGCAAAGTGAACGTATCTGTTGCACCAAATCCTGAAAATTCGGCAAATTGACTTTGTAATGTAGCATTAGTATCGATGGGAATATTGACACTACTCGTACTGGTTGTAACTTTTCCAGCATTAAAAGCAGCAGGAATATGCAGCTGACTAAACAAGTCCTTGGCGCTTTGATCACTATCATCTATGGAAAGTGTCCCGCTCTGCAACGGAGTAATGGAAAATAGCCCAGTAGTGGTTTCAAAACTTGCAGTGGCATTGCCGCTGCCATCATTAATTGCTGTATTAATAGCTGTCATTAAGTCAACTAAACTTTTAGTAGTATCTATATTAATGGTCATTGTAGTGCCAGTAGCAGAATTGCTCAATTTCAGCGTAGAGTTCGTGAGACCCGTAAATTGACTGGCAAGGGAAGCAGTAGGATCAATATGTTTAGATTGAATATTACCGCTGCTAGACACGTTCGAACCAGTGGCTATTACAGAAACAGGTAATTTTAACTTATCCGTGAGAAAACTCATTCCAGCAACATTGCTCCCAGCGAAACTGATATCAGCAGTTGCGCCAGAATTGTTCGTAGTCAGAAAGAAACGATCCAACGTACTATCATAATTAGCAGTTACGTTGACACCAGCGTTATTAATTTGACTGACCAAATCATTAATACTACCAGTTGGACTAACCTTAATTGTAGCGCTTGCTGAACCGTTTGCTATTGTAATAGACATTGTTGGGATATCATCTACAGCAGTCCCTGAGTAGAACTGTGAAGCAATTGTCGACTTATCTACAGTAGTTCCTGCCGCAGAAAGGCTCGCAGAACTGGTCAGCTTTACACCATCAGCGAGCTGAGCAACCACCAATGAATGATTCACATCTGCTGCTTCAGCATTAGCTGTCGCGGTAGCAACCGATGTATTACTAGATGAAACCTTATTTGGACTTAAAGTCCCTTGAAGTTTGTAATTAAAAACCGAAGAGCGAAAGCTATTGATATCATCATAAACTTTATTGTAAGATGTTTTTTGCCATTGTAAAACTGTTTTCTTTTGGATCAAAGAATCCTCTCTTGCTTGCTGCCCAGCCATTAAATTCTTGACGATTGTGTCAATATCCATTCCTGACCCAGACAGTCCATAAGTTCCGCCTACCGAACTTACTGACATATGTGTAGCCTCCTTATCGAAAATTCATGGTCATATTCCTTTTCAATAATATCCTCAATTAACTGCTTATGTCACGATTGAGTTACAATATGCCAATCTCCTAATTAAACACCTATTAAGTTGATTAATTTATCTACTATGTATATCGTAAAAAGTGCCGCAAACTTTAGGGGTAAACGTAAAAAACTCATTTAATTAATGTAACTTCGAATGGTTAAACAATCGCATCAGTATGCAAGATTAATAAAGCCACTAGTAAGGTATTTCCCTGACTAATGGCTGTTTCTTGGCTCGCTCAATATAGATCACTCCTTGAAATTAATTCTTCATTTGTAAGTCCAATTTTTGAATATCATTATCCGACTCACTGGTTTTCTAGCCAAAATGTTTTGCTTCGTTCATCCAATTCGATAACTTCTTGATGGAGTTTGTGTAGCTTAACATTGATCCCCTCGCTTTGTTTGCCGCTTAACTTGTAATCTCTGGCGTATTCAGCCAAGTGTCTCATTTCAACCAGCTTGCCCTCAATCTGGTCTAACTTTTTGATTCGGTATGTAATCCATTCTAGTTTCTGGTTCAAGTAGTCTTCATCTATCACGGTAAACTCCTTTGTCTATACTCTCTTATCCAACAATATTCCTACATAATCACTGATGGCAGCTAGGGTGTCCAATAATTCATGAGCTGGAAATTCCTTAATAACCCGATGGTCTTTCGTGTCCACTACTTGGACCATCAATCTTTGGGTCTCCTCATGAATTTCAAAATTAAGATCAGCGTTAATTGTTTTCATAAACTTATTTAAGCCATCAGTAATTTGACCGATATCATCATGTGTTAGCTTATCTTCCGCATCCGGCAGTTTCTGTTGATCCTTAACCGCTTCCGGTTTGACAACATTAATAGGGTTAGGTTTACTAGTTGTCGCATCCGCTGGCGATACAACTGAAGGGATTGATAAGTAATTATTCATAATAAGCGGGAGTTTTCCAGCATTAATTTCCATTCGACTACACCTCGTTCATTTACTCTATTAATTCTTTATCGTAAGAAATCGGTGAGATCTTAAATAGAAATTGAAATATATTTCAATACATTTAGACAATTAATACGGCCACTAACTAGGTATGTCCTAAGCTAGTGGCCGTTTCTTATGCTTGAATATCAAGAATAGCTCCTAAATTTGGTTGTACAGACGATTCCATGGACTTGGTTGTCTCACTAACTAAAGACGCCATTGCATCCCCTTGATTCATGGCAAAGCCCATAGCCATTTTCAGGACGGAAAGACCCGCCTGTTCCTGAACTTTGCTTTGATTAAATACGATTGACAGGGCTGCTATGTCCATAAAAAATCCCCCCCTTAACTATTCTCATGTTATTTTATAATATTATGATAAGATCGCTTTAATTAAAACCTCGGTACCCTCTATATAGCCTGTGTAACGATTGAAACATCAACCATCAGTGGTTTGTACTCCCAATAACTGTGCCTCACAGAGCTTCATATCCCACTCCGTATCTATATCTATAGATCTTTCTGTAGGCATGATATACGCAAAGATGTTATCTTTAATGAAAAATGTCTTTTCTTGTTGCAACCTTTTAGTATCACAAATATAAATGGCCCCATTTAACCGGTAATATTTATCTAGATCCTGACTCCGTTTTCCTTTGACTCCTTCCGCTAGAAAGTTTGCCATCGATAAATCATTAGGTAATGTATTTGCCCAGAGAGGAGAATGCTCCATTTCACATACCGATATTATCGCATTCGCGTTTTCTTTTTCAAGTAATTTAAACGCCCCATCAATATCTGAATAATTCCTTAAAGGAGAAGTTGGTTGTAAAAGTAATACATAATCAAATGTCTTATTATAATTATCACGATAAAAATTTAATGTATGCTCCACTACCGCAAAACCACTGGCCTGGTCGGAGGCCAATTCAGCGGGCCTGATAAACGGCAGTTTTACACCGTATTGCTGGGAAATATTATAGATCTCCGGGTCATCAGTGCTAACTATCAATTCATCAATGTATTTTGAATTTAGACCTGCTTGAATTGTCCAAGCAATCAATGGTTTCCCGGCTAAATCCCTAATATTTTTTCTAGGCAGCCTTTTACTACCACCTCGGGCTGGAATGATTCCTAAGACACTTTTTCCTTCGATCATCCGAATACCCCCTGAAATTCGCCGTTGGCTTTAAGATAATCATCCATCTGCCCAATATCCATCCAATACTCTCTAATCGGAAAGATAACACTTTTTTCTTTTCTCTTCAGTACTTTATCAAACAAACTTGGCATATCAAAGTAGCTATTCTTGGGAACAAGGTCTAATGTCTCCGGGTCAAGTACATAAATTCCGGCATTAATAAAATGCGTTTGTATAGGTTTTTCTACAATTTCCTCAAGCCGACTCCCACTGAATTTAACAACACCATATGGGACCTGGGAAACATATTCTCGTACACACATTGTAGTCTTTGCCCTTTGTTGAACATGGAAATCTAACAACTGACAAAAGTTTACTTTGGTTAACAGATCCCCGTTCATAACCAGTATCGGATGCTCAGGTTTTTCCGGAAGCAAGCTGAGTGCTCCTGCTGTACCGAGACGCTCTTTTTCATAAAGATAACGGATTTTTACACCCCAGTGAGACCCATCTCCGAAATAATTCGAAATCATGTCCCCTTTATAATTAAGGGAGAAATAAAACTTATGGAAGCCGCTTGCAATAAAACTGTCAAGAATAGTTTCTAACACAGGCTTACTACCAACTTGAAGAAGCGGTTTAGGACAATCATCCGTGAGTGGACGTAGACGAGTACCCAACCCACCCACCATTAAAACAACCCAATTATCTTTTAAGCCCGGTTCTAATAATTGATCTAATAATTCCAAACTCACCAATACTCCGTCATTATCGAGAATCGGGATTTGGCGATGACCTTTGAACTTCATGATACCCAGAATATGTTCAATGTCGTCGCCTATTGTTACAACTGTCGGCTTGGAATTCATTATCATTTGCACCGGTTTATCCATCGGAATTCCCTTAAGGATACCACGACGCACATCTCCATCCGTCACTGTTCCTAACAGACGGCCTTCGCTGTCTACAACAAGCGCAATCTGCATTCCTCCTCTATCTATTATCTGAATAGCTTCGATTATTGGAGTTGAAGGAGAAATCATGATCTTGCTTACGTTTCGGTTTTTAATATTGTTACTGCTACTCAACTTGACTCACCGCCTTTAAACTAAAAACTACCACTGCGTCTTAGATGCTCAGTCGTCCATTTTTCACAATACGAAAGATGAGCTATATGTTAAAAACATTAGCCACGGACGAAAAGCATAATTCTTAATAAAGCTTCCTTTATTTTTATATCGAACTCAGTCAATAAAAACTTGAGTTATATTTGTTCTGACATAACTTTTATGGGATTGTTTTAAATAGTTCCTAGAACGCTGATGTTATCGGCCTCTAGGAATTCTTTCCGATGAGTAGCCCAGTTAATATCGCAATATCTAGTTAATTTATTTATCTATTAAATCATAAAACTTGACAAATGATACATGATTCTGGATGTCTAACAGATTTTCATCGTTCTTTCCGAGCAAGAAAGCTTCTAATTGACGGTACAAACCAGGCTTAAACTTATGATCAAGTTCATCCTCCAAATCAATCTTTCTTATAATGATAGAGCGCATATCCTGACAATGCAATTCTTCAAGAGGTCTAAAAATCAAACGGTGTTTCCTTGTTAAAATCTCAACTCCCCACCGTCCTGGAGCCTCCCAGTTTGCCTGATAGGAAAACAGTGCACCATTTTGTACGCGTCCTGCTCCTGCATAAATCGTTGCATTAGGATGCCAATCTAATCCCCCAGTCGTATAGCAACTTATTTCTATCGGCTCGCCACCAAGGAAAAATGCGAGGTCAATAACATGACTTGAATTTCCCAACAACAATGCTTTTTTTACCTCAATTGGTTTATCTAATTCAGCGATCGCATGAATCCATTCAGTAAATTCGAAGTTAAAAGACGTCAGTCCACCATCAGCTTTGATGATCTCTAAGGCTTGTAGTGTTGAACTATAAAAACGACGATTATAAGCCACGTAAACATGAGCTTCATTTTGTTGAGCACATATTGCTACGTTTCTAATTTCCAAACTGTTTAGACCCGCAGGCTTTTCGACTAATATTTTCCTGATCCCTATCTTTAAAAGTGATATTGTTACAGGAGCGAGTTGCTCCATGCTTACAGCTACTATAGCCACTTTTGGAAGAAACTTCTGGTTTTCAACCCAATGTTCTAAACCTTCGAGGAAAACAGGGTGGTCAGTTTGTTCCGTAAATGTGGCTGCGGATTGTAGTCCTCGCCCAATTACATGAAACTTTAACCCTAATGCTTTGAGTACCTTGGCGTATTCGACTGCCATCGGTCCTGCACCCAAGAGCAAGACTCCTTCATTACTTAAGTAATTGGACATATTGTCGTCTCCTCCTCTTTTACATATTTATAATGTTCTAGGAGTGTGCTTAAAATTGGAAGGTGTAATTGTGCAGATTCTTTATATCCTGGCAAACCGCACTCACCTTCGTCTAAAATTTGCTGAATAACCAAATGAGTTGATCTGCTTTGCATGGGTATATCAAAAATTAATTCTTCCCATTGCCAGTTATTACTTCTCTCAGAAATCCAAGTCCTCCCAATGCCTTCCTTCACGATGCAGCAGAGTTCGCTTGAGTTAATCGTAACTACTACTGGAGCATTTCCTTCCGAGTACGAGGTAATAGAAAGCGTACTACCCTTTTTCGACACACCGTATAACGTTCCAGTAAACTCCACAAATCCCGGTCGTTTACAGGTAACCAATTCTGAATCTAGCTGGTCGAATTTAAGCTTAAATTCTGATTCTCTAGATAAATATGCAAGGGTATCAAGAAAGTGTATACTGTTACAACCTAAACCTATCTTTGATCCGCTAATTGAGTAATTAATCTTAGGATTATTATTAAGTTTGTTTTTAAGTGTTTTATAAATTGGCCACATGCGACGGCCACAATTTACCCATGCCCTTACACCTTTAAGTTCCATCAACTCTCCAATAGCGTGGTAATCTTCGATTCTTTGGAACAGCACCTTTTCTAATAAAAGATACTTGACTTTTTTGTTATCTAATAACTTCTCTAGTACAGCCCTACGGACATCAGCATTTGTCGCTACTACCACAACATCCAACATATTAGAAAGATTATCTAACTCAGTTAAAAACCTAATACTCTTGACATAACTAGTTCTAGAAACTTCAGCGAAACGTTCCTTTGTAATATCCAACGAGTGTTGCGATGGATCAACTACTTCCAACGCTATTTCTCTATTTATTAAAGCAAGAGCTTGCAGGTGTCGGCTGCCTATTTGACCAGCACCTATTAATGCAATTTTGGGCAAACCCATTTAATACACTCCTATCGCAATCTCAAATTTTATATGTTGATTCCTCATAATTTCCCCCATGCAGTGTAATCATGGTTCCAGAAACAATGTAAAAACTGTAATTATTATATTGCGGGAACTCCTTTTACCGTTACGCCTTTCGCAACATCTTTTATCACGACTGATCCGGCCGCCACTAGGCTCTCCCTGCCTATCTGAATCCCTTGTATAACGACAGCCCCTGTCCCGATATGTGCTCCCTCGCCAACAGTCACCTCACCAGAAAGTGTAACTCCTGGCGCTATATGAACGTGTGGATCGATTTGGCAATCGTGGTCAATAGAAACCTTAGTATTCACAATTGAATTATCTCCTATAAAACTCCCTGTCTGAATAATCGCTCCAGCCATCACTTGTACCCCTTCTCCTAATCTTACATAAGATGAAATAATTGAGGAGGGGTGAATAACATTAGCGAAGCAATAACCACTCTTTTTGAATTTCAAGAACAACTGCTTTCGCAATGACGTTCTTCTTGTAGTGCCTAATCCGTTCACAAGTAAAACTTGATCCGGCGTATATTTGCAAATGATATCATCGTCACCAATAAACGGTACTCCCAGTATACTTTCTTCCGCCTTTCCAAGATCGGGATCGGTAAATCCAAGTACCTTTACAGATTGTATATGCAATGTATCAATTAGGACTTTGGCATGTCCACCGCCCCCAAGGACAATAACCGGTCGGTTCATATGCCCACCATTTCATCTTGTTTATAGTCTCTATCGGCCAGCCTACCCAACCACTCCCAAAAATACAGAGGTGAAATTCCTTCTCCCGGCCGCTTTGCGGTAAGATTCTTTAAAGTAAAGGGTTCTCCCTTTTTAATTTTTTGAGTTGTAACAAGGCTTTTCCTTGCAATCGGTTTGTTTTTATATTCTGATAATGTTGGAACCTTTCTCGATGACCCTAGGGCCTCCTCAACCTGCCGAATAGATTGAACCATTAATTTCAACTCATCCGGTTCTAATGATGCCTTATGATCGGGCCCTGAGAGGGAGCGATCCAACGTAAAATGTTTCTCGATAACTACAGCACCCAATGCTATTGCCGCGATAGGAATAGTAATACCTAAAGTATGATCGGAGTAACCGACTGGCAGATTAAAGGCATTTCGCATCGTCTCTAACACTCTAAGATTCACCTCGTTAATAGTGACTGGATACTCAGTTGTACAATGAAGCAATACGACTTTTTCCGCCAATGCTGCCTGCCCCTCTTCAGAACAAAAGGCTTGTTCAAAAGCCTTAATGGAAGGAATTATATTATTGTCGGAATGGGTATAGCCAAATGCTAGTACACCTAGAGCTGTCTCTATCTCACCCAAGGTACTCATCCCTGTTGACAATATAATTGGTTTGCTAGATTGTGCAGCCTTGAGTAACAATGGAGCGTTGGTAATTTCACCTGAAGGCAATTTAAGTCGTGAAAGGTTGCACTTATCTACAAGAAAATCCAAGCTTTCTAAGTCAAAAGGCGTTGATAAAAATTGGATATTTTTCTGGTAGCAATGCTCAATCAAAGTTCTATGTTTCTCATCGTCTAATTCCAGTTTCCTGAGCATTTCAAGTTGAGATTCACTTGATTCAGTTAATTTTTTCTGATAATCAGCCTTCTGTGCAGCCATACTTACTAATTTTTCCGCCTTGAAGGTTTGAAACTTCACTGCATTCGCACCTGCATCAGCCGCAACATTCACCAGTTGCATCGCCATGTCCAAATTGCCATTATGGTTAACGCCAGCTTCTGCAATAATGTACGCATGGGGATTAGTATGCATGTTATAAAATCTCCTTTAGTAACATAAATGCCTCCGCCGCTCGACAACCTGCGGTCGATCCCCTTAATGAGGCTAAAGCTCGGATAGTATGTTCGCTTCTTGGAAACGGAAATTCACCCATTTCACTACTATAGATCTTCATCGCTTCAATTTTTTTCTCAATATGGTTTTCGATATTAATAAAAACATTTGGCCGAAAGCTATTGGAACTTGGATTAAGGCCAAATTCAGTTTCTGACAGAGTTTCATATGCCAGTACACGTTCGATAGAACTATAACGAAACCACTTTGTACACGCACTCACAGCATCAAAAACAATCCGATGGTCAGTATGAATATCCCCCCCAAAAGGAACATAGACAACTTGAGGATTAATATCCTTAAAAGCGTCCCCAATGCTTCGCACAAGCCTATCCATAGGAATACAGTCAAGTTTTGCAGTTTGAAAGTCCAAACTTATTGTGGACTCAAAACCGTATATTTGTTTGATATTTTGGATTTCAATCATCCGCCGATTAACTTCGTCTAAGGTGAATCCGTCTTTCAAATGGATTCCAGTTACAATTAGCCAATAGATGCTATCTCCTAAATATTTGTGTCGCAACAAGGTCCCGCCGCAACCTAAAGTTTCGTCATCTGGATGTGGGGTAATTACAACAACATTTTTGCTCATTAGTATGTAATATCCTTTATTAAGAGTTTATTATCTATGGGGATAGATGAAAGAATCTCGGCAATTCTATCGGATGAATCTCCATCTCCATATGGGTTAGAACAGTTCAAAACTTGATCTCTATAGTTCAAATCAAATAATGCCTTCTTTATCGCTGAACAGATCTTATCACTATCATGTGCTACGAATTGAACATTCTCCGCATGAAGACGACCTTGTTGGCGGTTACCTATATTCACTACTGGCAAATTTAATGATGGTGCTTCAAGTATTCCAGCACTAGAATTACCTATTAAACAACCAGCACGTCTCATAATGTTGACAAATTCAAGGCGAGGAATGTTTTTCGCGGTATATAAAAATGGCAAATCTTTGTATTCCCGAATTGCTCGAATAATATCCTGAGCTCCCGCATCTGAATTAGGATAAACAATAATCGTTTTAATGCCCATTTTTCCAATCGCTTCCATTGTTTGTTTCATCTGGAAATAAGCAAATTCAACTTCTGTAGAAATAACGTGTTGAATTAATAAGATAAACGGCTCATCATCTTTAATCTCAAACCCTAATCGTTCAGATAATTCTAATGACGTTAATTCAGGTAGTGCTATCAAACGATCAAGTCCTGGATTCCCTACATTAAAAACCCGAAAAGGTTGTTCACCCAATCTTAATATGCGCCTTTTACTCTCTTCGTTAGTAGTAAAATGTAAATGTGCTAATTTAGTTACTGCATGTCTAATCTGATCATCAACATTTCCTACTACCCGATCACCACCTGCTATGTGAGCTACAGGAATATTCATGTATGCCCCAATCAACGAAGTTGTTAAGGATTCCTCTCTATCACCAAGAACAAGCAAGAAATCAGGATCAACACGTGTCACTGTTTGAACCATTCCTTGTAACTGAATCGCCAGTCCTTTAACCCGTGATGAATTATTATTGCCATTCAATAAACTTTCAACCTCTTCAGCAATTACAAACCCATCCATCTTAATATCTTGGATAGTATAACCATAGGCATGAGAGAGGTGTGCGCCAGTTACAATTAACTCCAATCCCAGATTGGGTTGTTTTTCAATTGCTCGAAAAACAGAAGACATAATTTCATAATCAGAACGAATTCCAGTCACGCCTAGTATTTTCCTTTTGTTCATGTCCCCACCCCTACCAAACAATGTACCTTCTCAAACTGAAAACCTAATTTAGCTGAAAATTCTCTATCAATTTCTCTATCGCCCAAATAAGCAACTCGCTCTACACTATGGTGCCGTAAAACGTTGATTTCTTTCGCCATTAATGTTGCAGGTTTTTGATAGTTAATGCCGAATTTCCCTGACACAATGACATTTTCCAGATCAAACCATCTTGCTAACCCTAGTGCTTTAAACTTTGCCATTTGTAATCTGAAATTACCATCAGTAACAATAAATAATTGAAATTGACCGTGAAAGTAATCTAACAAAGTACGAACCCTTGCATCTAGATAAATAACAGGGCGAAATTCTCGGTACAGGATAAGACATTTTTCTATTATTTCTTGTCTAATTATCTCTTCAGATACGCCGTGGGAAGTCAGAAACTCATCAAAAATGCAAGGATACGAACTACCCTTTTCTAACCATCTATATATAATCCAATTATAGGCTTCATTCTCATATCTTTTACTGTTTAGTGCTAATAATTTAGAGATAGGCCTGTACACTTGAATGATAAAATCCAATTCGTCGTAAAGTGTTCCGTCTAAATCAAATCCAATTACCTCAATTTGTTCCCATTGGATATTAGGAAATAAAGATTTCAGCATAATACCTCTTCATTCTTAACCCATACTTTATTGATTTTGGCTGAATAGACTTGTTATTTATAAAATTATCAATAATAAGCTTAATCCAATTCTCCGTGGCTGCTATCCCTAAAGCCATTCCCCCGGCTATTCTGGGATTTATTTCGATAAACTTAACTTTGCCATCTTTGCAGACAAAACATTGTACATTAATTGGTCCTTGAAATGATATCTTTTCACAGATTCGCACAACCCACTTGATAATTTCAGGATGATAAATAACAACTCCCCCTGTCGATTTACCATCTTTAACACCGAGTCTTTTTCTGGGAACAATATAGATTGGCTTTGAATCCTTATCACATAGAACATCTACAGTGTATTCTTCACCCTCAATAAACTCCTGTGAAACCATTCCATCCATGCATATTGGGTCCATAGTTAACTTAATTCCAGCAGAACCTCGTCCATGCCGCGGTTTAACCAGTGAGAAAACTTGTTCAAGGCTAGTTTTTGGAGTTGGAATGCCCGCCTCAACAAAGAATTGGTAAGTTAACCATTTATCTTGGAAAATTTGAACAGTATGAAATTCAGATAAAATAACATAAATTCCCATCTTCATTAATACTGACTTTCTTTCTGCCCATCCTAACAAAGTTTCATCAAGCGAAGGGATAACAATATCTATTCCATGGCATATAAGGCTTTTACTAGTAGTATCCCATAATCCGGGATCATCTTTGTCTGGCATTTGTATGAATTCATCTGCCAAATAGCGACCAACGCATTCCGAATCGATATCGGAAGCAACACAAACATGTTCAGCTTCCTTTATCGAATTAATAAAGTATCCAGAAGTTAAACTTCCAGATGCCTCAACGAAAATTTTCAACATAATTATAACCATGCCTTTCATTTCACTCAAAACACGAAACGGAATTAAAAAGGGTGTGCCTTACAGATTTAAACTCGTAAACTATAAAATAATATATGAAATACTAGGATCAAAACTAAAACGATTAATTTGGTAATCTTTTAAGTTTAATTCTTCCAACAAAGCCTGAGTTTCTCCCGGCCACCAGGGATTATTAATTTCGTCAAAAGCAAGAATACTTCCTTTGCTCATTCTTGGCAGAAAATATTTCAAGGCGACTTTAGTAGGTTTATATAAATCAAAGTCCAAGAAAAGTAAGCTAACCAGCAAATATGAATTGTCTTTTATAAACTGCGGTATTGTTTGTACAGCATCACCCTTTACCAAAAATATCTTCTCAAATTGATTCAAAAACCTGTTTTGATTATATTCTTCAATCAATTCAAGAAGTTCTCCATAGACATCATAACCTGTATCTAAACCGCCTTCTTTCATCTGTGGGTTACCTGCTTCAGAAATATCTTTTTCATCTACCGAAGGAAATCCTTCAAAAGTATCAAAGCCGATAATTCTTCTGTCGAGTGCGTATGGTTCCAGTGCCGAGGATAGCTTAGCCCAGGAGAAAAGTCCTCCGCCATGATGTACTCCGCACTCTATTATACAACCTTTAATATTTATCTGCATTTTGAAAAGTTCATACCTAGCCATAAACCTCGATAAACTTTGACGTCGGACGTATTTTTCAAAATTATCCATCTTTATTTCTAATGGGGAATTATATTTCATTAATGTACTCATATCTATCTCCTCATTAATACTAGATGATACCTTGAACTGTAATTACCTGATACAACATTTTCTTTACGGATTAGGTTACACTCAACAATCTCAAAATAGTCTTTTACTAACCCATTTATCTTAGCGTAATTAAAATATAATTGAATAGTCCCTTCTTCGTGCTTTGAACTTACAATTTCCTCTCCCTCATACTCACGGGAGTGAGTAGAGTTATCTCCTGAAATTAAATCGCAGTAAAATAATCCCTCTGGTCTCAATACCCTATATACTTCGGCGATAGTTTCTTTCGCTATAGCAAAATGCATACTATCTAAGACTCCATTACTTATAACATAATCAAAATAGCTGTCCGCCCAAGGCAGTCTTCGTATATCCCCACGTTTTACTCGTTCAGAAAGCCCCAAAATATTTTCCTCTGCCCCCCAATGCAAGGCCAACTCAATAGCAACGGCTGATAAATCAATTCCATAGGTTTCCAAACCCATTTGGGAAGCATAAATCACATGCCTTCCTATGCCACATCCTAGGTCTAGTATCTTTGGGTTCGTATCAAATGGACGAATATCCAGATAATTATTCAATCCAACTCTTTTACGAATATATTTTGAAACAAACCGTATTACTTCTTCATGTGGATAAAACACGAAATTATCTTTGTTATTGTATGATTGATCCCACTCTGTCTTTTGATTATTCATTCAGTTCTCCTTTACTAATAACTCATTTGCCGTATGCAGAAAGAGTACTATTTGCATAGTAATATAGTCCTGATACGGCACATTTGAAATATGCCCAATCATAGTCCGTTACAAAAAGCTAATAAGTACCGCATAAATACGACCCTCATTTACTCGACAGTCTTTGCATATTCGTTGAACATAATATTAATATCCCAAGAAAGCGCTACTTGGTATATTAATTGCCCTTGCCTCTATGCTTTCAGCGGTATTCACCTCCATGCACGGGTAAGTTTTAAACATCGGCAGTTTATGCATTAAAGACCAAACAGGACGTGTCATTATCCCATTTTGGGCAGTAAGTTCCAAAAGCCTATCTCTTTCTTTTTCATTGCCCTCATTGAGTAACAAAACATTTAACCAGTAGTTGCTCTTGGCAAACTCTGGTTCACAAAAAAAGCGGATCCCTTCAATAAGTTCAAAGGCCGTACGGTAACATTCTGCTAATTGACGTTTCCTCCTCAGGAAATCCGGTAGCTGTTCCAGCTGGGCGCATCCGAGGGCTGCGTTTATGTTCGGCAGACGATAATTATACCCTACCTGATCATGATCATACTTCCAAGGGTGAGGAACTTTCGCGGTCGTAGTTATATGTTTTGCCCTGGCAGCCAACTCCTCATCATTGGTCAAAATCGCGCCGCCTCCGCCCGTAGTAACAATTTTATTGCCATTAAAACTAAGTATGGCAAGTCTTCCCCGATTTCCTGTATGGCTTCCCTTGTAATAGGAACCCAGCGATTCGGCTGCATCCTCAATTAACTCCAGGTCAAACTCCAGACAAAGAGCCAGCAACGGATCTAAATCAACAGGATGACCAAACGTATGCATGACAATAAGGGCCTTTATACGTCGTCCGGTTAGACTGTTAAAACACTCTCCATTCCGGGGTTTGGATATTTGATTTAGCCAGATTCTAAGTTTATTCTGGTCCACTCCCAAAGTCTTTTCTTCAGAATCAACAAAATGAGGAATGGCCCCGCAATAAGTAATTGCATTCGCAGTAGCCACAAAGGTTAGGTCAGGAACCAGCACTTCGTCATTCGGCTGCACCCCAGCTAATTTAAGGGCAATATGAAGAGCTGATGTACCATTTACAACAGCGACAGCTTTTTTCACTCCGGTAAACCCAGCTAATTCCTTTTCAAATCTTCCCACAAACTCACCCGCTGAAGATACCCACCCCGTGTCCAGACACTCTTGAACATATTTCCATTCATTCCCAGCAAATGTTGGTTCATGCAAGCCAATCACGCCATATGGCAGACAGCTTCTCAGCGCCTCAATTACCTCGTTGTTATTTATCTTTCTCATATGTTATAGATACCGACTTTATAGTGCTGCATATTTTCAGGGACACTAAACCACTCAGCCGTATCCTTCAGCCCCCTCTTTAAGCCCTCTATTCCGGCATACTTAGGTTCCCAATTCAGAAGCTTCTTAGCCTTGGAATTATCGGCCCACAGCCGTTCCACTTCACTCTTGACTGGACGGAAGCGCTGTTGATCTTGTTCTAATTCTATTTCCGTTTCCATGACCTCTGCTATCAACTGAACGAGCTTTCCAATGGAGATTTCAAAGTTGCTGCCTATATTAATGACCTCACCAATGGACGAATCGTTATCCCCTACTGCTAAGAACCCACGCACAGTGTCCTCAATATAATTAAAATCTCTTGTCGGTTCTAGTGCACCCAATTTGATCCGTCTTAATCCACTAACTATCTGACTAATTACCGTAGGGATTATCGCCCTGGCAGATTGCCTTGGACCATAAGTGTTAAAAGGGCGGATTATAGCGACAGGAGTCTTAAACGAATTATAGAAAGACAAAGCAATTTGGTCGGCACTAATTTTGGAAGCAGAATAAGGGGACTGAGCCTGAAGTGGATGTTCTTCTGTGATTGGAACAAACTTAGCAGTTCCGTATACCTCGCTAGTTGAAGTCTGAATAACTTTAGCTGTTCCAAGTTCCCTGGCAGCCTGAACAATATTTAAGGCACCTTTAACATTAGTATCAATGTAAGTTTCCGGAGAGTGATAAGAATACGGAATTGCAATCAAGGCAGCTAAATTGAAAACCATGTCAATGTCCTTCATAACGGATTTAACTCCATAGGGATCCCTGATATCGCCGGCAATAACCTCAATTTCTGATTTAATCGATTGGTCAATTCCGTCCAGCCACCCCCAAGAGTTAAACGAATTATAGTAGACAAATGCTCTCACCCTATTTCCGGCTCTAACTAATGCCTCTGTAAGGTGGCTCCCAATAAAACCGTCCGCACCGGTTACTAATACGCTCTTCGACTTTATAGCCACTACTGCTCCGACCCTTCATCGCAACCAATTACATTAATCTCTACAATTGACCATGGTTGTAAAATATAACCGTTAACAAGTTTACCCTCAACTGCCTTCGTAACATTATGCGCATCAGGCATAATCTCCGAATTTCTGATAGCATCAATATTTATCTCACTATCCGGTTTAATACTAAATGACTGTATTTTTTTATTTTGAGAAAGAACCCTTTCCAGATAGAACTTACTGTAAATATTGAAGTACGTAAATGCTGATGGTTCGCCTTCATCATTGTATTCCTCATTCGAAGGATCAACATCTTTAATTATATAAGTTCTGTCTCCGCACAGCGTACGAATGATTAGTTTCCTTTTAGCCACACGTAGAAGTTCGTCTAATGGTTTTTCGATTGAAGGTAAGTGAAGCAAAACATTATTACACATCACAATATCAAATGAGTTGTCGGTAAATGGTAACTTATATATATCTCCAATAACAAAATTCGCTTCATTTAGAGAGAATGCTTCACGCGCCAGCCGGATATACTCGGCTGTAGGATCTAGACCAGTATAATAAAAATCGACTTGAATTGCCTGCTGCAAGCTGCGTAAATAATGCCCTGCTCCACAACCAACGTCCAAGAGCGTATCTTGGGATCTTATTACTTCTTTAAGCATACTCGCAATTTTTTTGCTGCTTTCCATTTCTGGTAATTGCCCGGTAGCCCGTTTATAGAATACTTCCCCGTAAGCTGGGTTATCATCCCACCTTCGCCATTTATCCCTTGACTCATCCAATTGTGAGACTTCCGCTTCTTCAAGTGGAAGTGGGGGTGATGCCCCGAACTCTGCTTCGGTGGGGGTAAAGTCCGTTACTGAAGTCTCGATGTTCAGCTTTTGTTGAACGGTTTCACTCTCCTTGCCGGCGGAAACTTCATCTTGTAAATAGCTTAATGAATCAGTTCTGTAGCAGCGCAAACCTTCTTCAAGCATTGTCAGTATAGGATTAATATTGTGCAAATCCAGTGCTAACAATGCTAGATATTTCTTAAATATATCCAAAACCTTTCCAGCTTTAAGCACTTGATCCTTTTCAAAACGAACAGCAGTCAATTGACCGCTAAAAAGCTCGTACTGAACGCAATTCATAGGCTCTAGTAAAAATTTATAAAGATTACTCTTCTTTAACTTATTAAAAGCTTTATCTAATTTCAGATATATCCTTTCTAAGTCATAGTAACTTTTATTATTAATCATAGATTCCATTTTCTTAAAGATACCAAATAGGCTATTAATTTGAGATTGAAGGTTACCTTTTTCTAAATGCAATGAACTTATTTGCCGAGAAAGATAATCCAAATCATAATCATTCTCTGCTTCAAACCAGGAATCGTTAACGATCCGCTTGGTTAAGCGATTCTCAATTACCTCTTCAATGGGCTCAAATTTTGTACCCGCAATTTTTGCACCGCCCTTGGTTGTATTAACAATTTCGACATTTTTATACTGTTGAGTATAAACTTCAAACTCTTCTTTCATTTTGAGAAATAACTCACTGGTTATAGTTTTATTGCCAAATACATCTTCCGTTTCTATGGCATTTTGAAATACAGCCTCCGGCGCTGCATCATAACGTCCATCTTGAGTACCCTTTGATTGTATGCTACCGTTACGATAAGCTAAATTTTGACCTGCTAAAAATATTGGATTACATCCTAAACTAATCAGTATTTGTAAAGTCATTACTGCTATGGACGGAGCATCAGTTATCTTTTCCAGCTCCATACCCTTTTTATCTTTCAACAGGTTCGTAGTAGTAGTATCTCTGCTTGTAATGAAATGCAATTTTGGTCCTTGATAAGTGAGAAGAGTTTCAAATCCAACACTAGTACCGAAAACCAAAGGAATACTAGTTATACCTCGGCTCGCCATCTTATCATACGGTTTTCTGTTTATTTCCTGGGGATCATATGTAAAAGCAGCGTGAGGCTGAACGCCATGAGCCAATAAAGAATCCACACCCCAACCGACTGAGAATACATAAGCCAACCCGTTCTCCCGAATTCTACGAATCTCTTCAATATCTTCATAAAGAGAGGGACCTGCCGCCACTATTACTGCCGGCTTATCTTTAAAGAAATCTTTATTTACATCCTTAAGCAGATTAGGAGTTCGTGCTATAACTGGAAGGTTCATTAGGCTGTTAACTATCCAGCGTTTTTCAAAAAAATTGCTAACATTGAGTATAAAACTTTTGTTTGATAAAACTTTTCTGAAGAACTCAGAGAAACGGTTATAAGGTTCTCGGAAAAGTCTTTCATAGGACGGCAAAGAAATAAGCAGTAATTTCTTGGTAACAAACATATTCAGGATATGATCCACATTTACAGGTATATCTGCTAATCTATTCTCAACATAGATGTGGGCCAGGTTCTTTAGTGGTAATGATTGCATGGATTTGTTGGAAAGATATTTCATTAAAATCGAAAGGTTTGGATCATAAAGCGAAAAGGTGAATTCTGGGTGTCTGCGCATAAATTCTTCGATATGATAACCCAAGCCTATACCATAAAAAACGACATGTTGATATCCTTGCACGTCATCATAGCGGCTCATAAGGTCTTGAGCCTCTTGCAGAGGGTCATACCTACTGTGCAAGTAGGCTTCTTGTCCGTCACGTCGAAGTATCAGCGTAGGGTCTCCGCTTTTACTGGAAACTACTTCTACGCTTTCGTCTAAAGTATTTTCGTCCAGATCTTCGACCATGTTCCATATGGCTGGAAATCTCTTTTTTAGAATTTTTGCATTATCAGTTAAGATCATTTCTTACCACCTCAGAATCGACAGTTCTCTGAATATCCATCCTAAGGGTATCCAGCAAAGGCACAAACTCATATTTCAAGGTATCACCAATTAAGATTAAATCGGAATTATTAATAGCTTGGTTTAGATTATTAACAATCTCACTAAAATTGAATGAAACAGAAAAGTTAGATTTCCAACTTGCAAAAAGATGCTTACCCTCTTCCATCTTATTGATAAATTCCCCCAACCATTGCATGGCCTCCAATAATTGTTGGAATTTTTCCCAGGTTTCGGCACTTGCCCCCCTATAAAATTCAGAGGCTAGCTCTTTGATAAACGGTAAGGCACGATCTAAATATCCTAACGCTGAAAGCAAAGCGTCGTCAAGCGATTCCTTGTGGGTTTGAGTAGATACCTGTATTGTTTCGACCTGACTTAGGCGGTCAAGTAGATAGTCTTCATAATCATCGAAGATCTCCAAACCATTTACAATCATACAGTTAAGCGAACAGTTTTCAGTTTCTCTAATGTTATCAATCATCTGAAGTAGTTCTCGAACAGCTTCAGGGGTATTTTCTAAGGTGAGCTCACTATCCCTAAGAGTAATTATCATCCATTATCCCCTCCAAAGCATCTATGCCACGACTAATTAGATATTTCCATCGTGGCTGTTTAGCGGTAAGTTACACGTACTGCAAATCTCTATATCATAATATCTGCCTGTTCTATGCTTCTCCCTTGTTTGAACATACTTTTCGTTGTTCCATATTTCTTTGATGCTATTTTGATGAATATTTCCCATTAGACACTGCCTCTCCTCATCATTGCAACAAGGAATAACGTCCCCATCCCAGAGTATAAACATTCTTTGCCAAAGCTGACTGCAAGCAAAGCCTTCATTAATCTGAGTTTTCTTTTCCCGTACAGGGTTTTGATACTCAACATAAGCTACAATATCAACGATATCTCTAAACAATTTGACAAACTCATCAAAGTCTGCCTTATTATCCTCCATAAGAACCATTGAGACTCTTGTCAAAGGGGAAATTAAGCCTAACTCGTTGCGTAAAGCTACCATGTATTTGATATTTGCCAGGGTTTTATCAAAGTTCGCACCAACCCTGATTTCTTCGTATTTTTCCTTTATAGGTGAGTCGAACGAGAAAAATATTTTATCAAGACCAGCCTCAATAAGCTTTTTTGATAGATCTTCATTAAGCAAGTTAGCATTGGTATTAAACATCACATCTACAATGCCTTTATCTTTAGCGTATTTGACCATATCTACAATTTGTGGGTGTACCAGGGGTTCGCCCATATAATTTAGTTTGACAGAGTAAACCCCAATCTCGACTGCTTCGTCAATAATTCGCTTGTATGTATCAATAGGCATATTGCCAATTTTGAACTTCTTACTTTTATCTTGATCGGCCAGCAGAAGAGTTCTTGGACACATCGGACATTTTAGATCGCAGGCATTAGTGGGCTCAATATCCAAATGTAAGGGTCCATCTTCCAGGACAAAGTTCTTAGGATTATTAGCCCACTTCTTTCTGTATTCCAGGTAGCGTTCACTCTGCTCTTTTTCCCATCGTTTGGCAAAATCATTTATTACTTCGTGATAGGTTGGATTTACTGGAACCATTGATTTTTTATCCATCTTCGTCGTCCTCACTTTATGAATTGTTGGTTATTCAAGTATTTGCGTGAAGGTTTCCCGCTGGTTAATCCAAATATATTTCTACTCTATTTATCGACGATAAACAGCTAAAGCTGAAGGATATTTTACTGTTTTCCACAAATTACAAACTAACAATTCGTTTATTAGACTTTACCGGCCTTCAACTTCCTCCTGACAGTGTTACTGATTCTCCGAATATACAAGAGCCAGGAGCTTGTGCTCCTGGCCCCTTGGAAAAAACTAAAAGATGTTTGAGATTTATTAACGGAGTAACTGGAGAACACCCTGGGGTTGTTGGTTGGCTTGAGCCAGCATCGCGGTAGCGGCTTGGGCAAGGATGTTGTTCTTTTGGAAGTTCATCATCTCTTTGGCCATGTCAACATCACGAATACGAGATTCTGCACCGGTCAGGTTTTCGGAAGAAGTTCCCAGGTTGGTGATGGTATGCTCTAACCTGTTCTGGAAAGCACCAAGCTGTGATCTTTGAGCGGATACGGCAGTAATAGCGTCATCCAAAATGCCGACAGCTGCTGTTGCTTTATCATAGGTAGATACATCCAGAGCAAACTCGACATTATTATTGGTAGTTCCGTTATTAACCGTAGAGGTTGTCAAATAGGTGGCAACTGCACCGTTGCTTGCTTGAACCGTCGCGTTAGAACCATTGCCTGTGATCGATAAACTTACGGAACGCATATCTTGGATATCAATGGTCATGCTCTGACCGCTATTGGCACCTACTTGGAAGGTGGAAGTAAAGTTTCCTTGATCTGTGCTCTTGGTAGCAGCGACAGGAGCTGTCGCTGAAGAATTTAGCTCTGTCTGTTGGAGCTTAAGGCTGCCGTCAACTGCCACCGAAGCGGTATACTTGGTCTTAAGATTGGCGTTAGTGTTAATAGCATCTGCCAGAGCCTGAGTCTGATCAGCAACTGAGGCCGCTGCTTTAATGGCAGTACCGTTGCTGTAACCAACATTGGCATTTTTATTGGATACAGAGATTTCTTCGCCATCAAGGACAAACTTAGCTCCATTGACAAGAACTGTGTCAGCTGCTACTGAGTACTCACCCTGTGTCCCGGTGGCGCGGACAGCCAAGTCTGTAGAACTGAGGTCATTGCCATCAGCAACATTTTCTGTGAGTGTCACTTTTGAACCCAACGTTCCAACTGTATAGTCTGTAAATGTTACGCTAACAGCATCAGCCAGTTTTACTGCCTGATCTGCCAGAGTATCTCCTGCTTCGATTAGGAATTCGTTATTGGCAACGTTTGGATTCTTGGCTACTGCCCTAAAGGTTTTCCCAGCTAAGTCTACAAGATCTCCTGCTTTCATAAGTGTAGTAACATCAAAGGAGTAAGAACCCTTCGTCTCCATTGTACCGCCGACTAATGCACTGGTATCTTTTTTAATCGAGTTACCGGTTGTTTGGGTATCCCAATTACCTGAAGTCCCAAACTCATACTTGGAGAAATCAATACCTGCTGTATAACCGGTGGTACCAAGAGCCTGCACCAGCTGTTGGATATTGTTTGCCGTATTCTTAAATTCACTGGCATTGGCAAGGTTAATCGTAAGATTCCCGTTGGTCTGAGAAACGGCCAATATATTACCGCTGGCAATGGCGATCTTACCCATGACAGCATTGGCATCGTTCGCTTTGCCAAATTCTATGGTCTTACCCTGTAAAGCAGTCATAATCCCCGCATCATTACCAGCTTTTGCACCATTTGCTGCAACAGTTGTTGTAGCAGCAAAGCCCTTAGCCGTAAGTTCACTATTGATGGCAGTGCTAATTGCGGTCGAAATTAATGCACCTGTGTTACCACCTGAAGCTGTGATATTACCGGCTACAGTCATAGTAAATGTCTTAGCATCAAAGGTAGCTGTTAGCGAATTTGCCGCAGCAGTATTTGTCAAACCCGACGACGAGAAAACGACTTTCATACCATTAAGCTCTGTTCCTCCACTGGCGGCCGCCAATTGCAAACTATCAAGTAAATTGGTCTTAGCAGCAACTGCTATGGTTTGCTGAACAGACTGCTGAATTGTAATTGTCTTAAAGTTTTGTCCATTGGTATTTGTAAGAATAAGCTTATCGTCGCTCCCCGCTCCGGCAACTACGGGAGAGGTGAGACTGGTGCCCGTAGCCTGATCCTGCTTCTCTGTCATGGTAACAATTTCATTAACCCTCGTAGCATCGAATCTGGTACCAAGAGTCGCATTGGCATTGATTGCTTTGATAAGGCTTTCTGACTGACTGGCTGTGGTAAGGTTTTCAAATACAGTACTCTCTCCTCCATCACTGGCAGTAGCATTAGAGATTCCGAATGCTCTCTTTACCTGAGCATCATTACCAATAGCACCTGAGCTATTGACCTTGAATTCCACTTTTGAATCCGAGCCCTCCGTCAGGGATGTGAAAATCACCTTGTTGTCAGCGTCTAAGGTAACTGATGCAGCAGTAGATAAAGCATTACCGTTGGTATCCAACGCGCGATTGCTGATCAGATCTAAGACATTTGCCGGTTGGTTGGCACTAGTACTTTCATTAAATGCTGCTTTGAGGTCGGCATTGGAGATCTTAAATTCACGTCCATCCACTATAAAGGACACTGTGGTACCATTTGAAATACTGTCAGTGCCAATCATCCCATTCCGACCGTCACCGGTTGAGCGTTGCGCCAAAGCTCCATTATACGTCAGGCTAAGTGTACCGCCCATTTCATAGGTACTTTGCAGTGCTTCACCGGAATCTCTTGTAATTCTTAAATGCCCTGTTCCAACTCCTGAACTCGTACCATTTCCACCCGAATATGTGAAGTCATTAAATTCTAGTGATGTTACTAACCCTTTGGCAGCATCTATAGTTTTTGCAAGCTGAGTCGCAAAAGTTCCAGTTGTTCCAGATGAGGTAGCGCCACTTGCGTTAAACGTTATATTAATTGAATTGCCACTCACAGTATATTTCATTAAGCCAGCTCCGGCAGCACCAGAACCAACAAGACCAGAGGCATTGGTCACGGCTGTAATGTTTACTGTCACTTCCCCAAAGGTTAAGGTCTTGGTATCACCAACTGCGGTTGTCATTGTTAAGTCGCCGGAATCCCAGACAGCCTGATGTTGTAAAAGCCCTGAAGAATTCACGAATGCTCCTTTATTGGCCGCTGCAGTCGTCGTTATACTTAGTGCATTATTATTATCTCCTGAACTTTCAGCATCTGTAAATACCACTCTGCCTAAGTTAGCACCTGAAACTCCACCACCTGAAGCTACATAAGTCCCATCTTGGTTTTCAACAGTAATATTTGCAAGTGCTCCGATACCACCACTTGCATTAACACCGCTAGCTCCCTTATAGTATTTAGCTGCATTGAATGCTGTAGCAAGGTTATCTGCAAACGAAGCAGATTTTAGATTTGCTGTTCCTGAAGCGGCAAAATACATGTGTACAGTAGAATTACTCAGGACCATTATTTTTGCCTTTGCATCACCTGCTTGAAGAGATGTATCAACAAAGTTAAGTGCATTGCCGAGCACACCTGAGGCTGCTGTGACGCCAGCTGCATTAGTAGCATGCACCAATACCGTTACTCCATTAAACGTATACGTTGCATTGTCATTAGTTGCTAATGTAGACACATTGATATTGCCTGTATCCCATGCTGCCTTAACGCCGTCAAGGTCAGCTGCCGGTTCAACCGCATCATTAGCAGTAAGCTTTGCTATGGTGTTCATGCCAAAGGCTTCATTGATGATCTGCCTGTTGGCAATATCACCGTTTGTAGTCCAAGTAATTGCTGCCGACTGGGACTCCTTGGCCACAATTTGAATTTTTCCAAGAAGGGTACCGGAAGCATTGGCCTGCTCTTGCACAGTTGCCACGTCGCTGAGTTTGATACCGTTTATATCAGTTGCATTCCTGATGCCGCTTAACCGATCAGTTAAAGAACCACCTGCATCGCTAATGGCATCTAATGATGCATTACTTATTGTAAAATCCCGACCAGCAATATTGATGGTTACTGTACCAGTTACTGGAGTACCTGTACCTGAAGTAAAATCAACAGCAGTAGCTTTAACTGCTTTCCCACCAGTAATTTGTGTTTGAGTACCAACAGAAAATTGACCTTTGGCAGCATCAGCATTGTTTAAAACCGAGGTAAAAGTTTGCCCATCGATAGTGATCGTGTCCCCGGCTTCTTCAAATCTGTCAGTTAGTCTAAACTCAAATACCCCTTTAGTTTCAGCGCGTCCATTGGCCATAGTACCGCTTGCTCCCACGGCTGTAACAGTAGTATCCGTACCGGTCGGGACTTTCAGGGCTAACTTGGCGATTTCTGCATTCTGAGTAGCATCACTTGTTCCATTCACCAAGGCCGAACTCAGTTCATTATATAATTCTCCCCGGTTGGTGGCTTTGGATGCTCCGCCAGAAGTTTGACCAACGGTAAAGGTATAGGTGCCATTGGCGTAAGCAACAGTGGTATCTGTTCCTGCTGCGGCATTTTGTTCAATAACAATATTCCTGCCGTTAAGTTCTGCGCTATTAGTCTTTGAATTAAATACAACACCATTGGCTAAGGTTACTGCGGAAGCAGCTCCCTTGATACTCGTATTTACTGTTGTCATCGGAGATGCCGACCCTGTAGCTGCTGCTCTGGATGCCTGGACAGTTGCCTTGGAATCCACTTCTGCGACACTTGCAGAGTCAACGTTAAGAGTAGACAATGCTCCTGCTGCTATACCAGCTATACCGTTTTTAAGCGTAGTCTTGCCTAAGTCTGTCGAAACGACTGCTGCTGTGATTCCTTTTAGGAGCTTTTGGGTATTGAACTCTGTTGTATTTCCGATCCGGTTGATTTCAGAAGACAGCTGATTCATTTCCTTCTGAATCTCGGCCCGGTCGCTTGTAACGTTAGTATCACTGGAGGCCTGGGTGGCAAGTTCTTTCATTCTTTGCAGAATGCTTTGGGTTTCACTTAAGGAACCTTCAGCTGTCTGGATTAGGGAAATACCATCTTGGGCATTACGAACTGCTTGGTCTAAGCCGCGGATTTGACCGCGCATTTTTTCACTGATCGCCAGACCAGCAGCATCGTCCCCGGCTCTGTTGATCCGTAGACCGGAAGACAGTTTTTCGAGGGATTTCGCGGTATTAGAGTTGTTGGAACTCAATTTGTTATAAGTGTTGAGAGACGCCATGTTATGGTTGATAATCATAGAATATATTCCTCCTTGATTTTCATGCCAGGCATCCTTGCCCGTGCATTTCACGTGTAAGCTGTCAGTAGAGATCTTCGCCCTCCGGCCGGTCGGGTAAGGGTTCTCTACTACACACCCCTAATAAACATATCGATGTTTTCTGGCATTTACATTAGGAGTAAATTAGGAATAATATTTCGGCATCGGTGAAATCATTGGTTGCTTTCCACTTGATTTATCTTGATTTATCGCTGCTACCAATTTCCTGGTCTGTCATGACAAATATCTAAACGCTTATAGTGCTTATCCCATGTAATCACATCCTCTGGAGAGTTGGCTTTTGCATGTGCCGCAATATATGCATCCACAAAATCAACCTTTTTGACGGAAAAATCAAAGTTACAAAGTCCGATCCCCAATCTCTAAAACACAATCGCCCTTTTCTCCCTACGTTACGTGACGCGGGATAATTAGAGTGGTATAATATGTATATAAGCTGGAGGTGAGGCGATGCCTGAAATAAGCTTGTTTTACGGTATTAGAATAACTATGAATTGGAATGATCATGTTCCGCCCCATTTTCATGCGGAGTATAATGGAAATCACGCTTTAATTGATATTATTCATGGAATAATTCTCCAAGGCGGACTACCCAAAAGACAGTTAAAACTCGTTCTCGCATGGACTGAAATTCATAGAGATGAGCTTATGCAAAATTGGGAATTAGCAAAGGCATTAGAGTCACTGAATAAAATAGCACCACTTGTATAGAGGTGAAATAAGTTATGGAATATTATCCTGAAGTCATCCAAGTTATACCCACAGAAGATTTTAAAGTCTTTATTTACTTTGATGATGGTCGAATTAAGTTATTTGATGCAAAAGAGTTAATAGGTAAGGGCGTTTTTGCATTACTAAAAGATAAGGTAAAGTTCATTAATACCTGTAGAGTTTTAAACAATACCTTAGCTTGGGATCTGAAGGGAAATTATGACGAAACTGAATGTATAGACCTTGACCCATTGGAGCTATATAGAACTTGCCCTGATGTTGAAGAGCCGACAGAATTGTTCAATTCGGACTCGATGACGAGGAATATATTTGGCGACTCGAATTTGCTCAATTCGACTATTAATACAGCCACTAGCTAGTACATCCTAAGCTAGTGGCTGTTCAATCTAACCGTTAAGAATGCTTATCCCAGATAACCACATCCTCCGAGAGGTTGGCTATTGCATGTTGCTTCCACAGTAACTTTATACATTGATCGAGAACCGGCTCGAACTCATAATATCTGGTTGATTTTCAAGGAGTTAATGGAAGTGGAACAATTTGAATATGAAACTGGAAATGAAGTATTTGATCAAGCGCAGGAATATAAACCTTTCTTTTCAGATCTGCTGTTTTATTACATTGCCGAAAGATATCCTGATTATAAACGACAGCTATCCTCAAATATTACTGAAACAAGAGCAAATGAGGTGCTTAATAAGACTGAGGAGGTGTTTGTATGGCTTCAGTCCCTCAGCCAATTCAAGAAATAATATCTGATTATCTGCAAAGAGTTGGCAATCAGATTAAAATTGATAAGGTTATACTTTTCGGTTCATATGCCAAAGGACAATTTTCTAACGATAGTGACCTTGATTTGGCGGTTTTTTCAGACGACTTTATTGGGATGGAGCCTATTGAAAGGTTTAGGCTCTTGTTTTTACAAGCGGCGGATTACGGATTAGATTTACAACCACTGGCTTTTACAATAAGCGACCTTACTGAACCTGCTGGAATTGTGGCAGAAATATTAAATACTGGACAAGAAATCACCATCACGGGTACGTTTCGCCCCTCGGATGAAGTCCGCCGAGGATAAATAATCGAGGGAGCTTCCTCCGCTCGCACCCCCCGGGGTCTGTGTATGCTCCCCTTAGGATTCGACAAATTGTTACTGAACCCTATAGGCCAATAACATCAGGGATGGATGAGATCTTGCTTGTATTTCTCTTGATTCCTCTCGATTTATCTAGTTTTCAGTTTGTTGCTATGCTCGGTTGGTGGTCGAACCCCACTGAACGCGGATTTCCCATAGCGGGCTCTTCAAAAATTGATTCACAACACTGCTACTCGCAATCGTTGAAAAATGATATAATCTATAAAAGAATGGAGTTAGTACTATATCGACGAAGGGGAAAAAGAGAGGGATCATGTATTTGGGAAAGACTGAGATACCCTATCAACATAAAGATATCATTTTTAAATCCTTGACCGAAATATTTGCTAACAGGGTTTTAGATTTTTACGATATCAATACAGCACCTATTGTACGAGCTGAGCCTGCCAATTTGCCCACGATCACAGTGCAAGAGAAAACTATGGATTTTGTTTTTTATCTTGCTGACGACAGTTACTTGCACTTGGAATTTCAAAGCACGAAAAGTCCCGAAGACTTGAAGCGGTTTTTGGAGTACGATGTAGCCCTTTGCCGTAAGAACGACAAATCTGTGCATACTTATGTAGTATGGTGCCGGTATAACGGATGCCCCCGAGAGTCTGCACTATGGTTCAATTGAATACCACACTAAGGCAATCTACATGGATCGGTACGATGGAGATCAAATCTTTGATGATTTGGCCACCAAAATCCACAATGGTGCCAAACTTAACGAACTGGATCAACTGCACCTTGCATTCTTACCCTTAATGAAAAGTGTCCTGGTTAAGTCGAAACGAGCGGTGGAAGCCATCGAACTTGCTAGTGATCTTAGTGACGAGAGGCAGCGGACTTTTCTAACGGGTTGCTTAATTGCAATCTCCGATAATTTCATTGATCAGGAATATGTGCAAAGGACATTGGAGGTGTTAAGCATGAGTAAAATTCTCCGTGAATTTGAAGAACAG